>Ga0209720_1000271_pt1 | contig 55627 bp, 52 predicted proteins | sample AD_JPNMR3_MetaG_FD_184426 | JGI IMG/M metagenome (GOLD analysis project Ga0209720, IMG submission 184426) | Active sludge microbial communities of municipal wastewater-treating anaerobic digesters from Japan - AD_JPNMR3_MetaG (SPAdes) (version 2) | ecosystem: Engineered > Bioreactor > Anaerobic... | reverse complement strand
ACAGGAACCTCTGGGTTCACCTTTAGTATCGATAATTGCAACTGCATTATCATCAAACCGTATATATGAACCATCAGGTCGCCGTACAGGTTTAGTTGTCCGCACTACCACTGCTCGTAAGACCGCCTTGCCATGAACTTTCTTCCCGGTTGAATCCTTCAATCCATATGATGGATGTGCATCTTTTACAGCAACAATAATGACATCACCAACAGAAGCGTATCGCCTCTTGGTCCCACCTAATATTTTTATACACTGCACTCTTTTTACACCACTGTTATCAGCAACTTCTAGCATTGTTTGAACCTGAATCATAGCTCTAACCCTATTTTACCTTTTCAACTATCTTCACTAAACGATAACGCTTTTCCTTAGACAAAGGTCTTGTTTCTTCTATAAGAACAATATCTCCAATTGAACACTCATTGCGTTCATCATGGCTTTTTACTTTTTTGGTTTTACGTACAAACTTATGATATTTAGGATGCATCATCATCCTTTCAATCTCAACAACTACTGTCTTATCCATTTTATTGCTTATCACTTTACCAACGATCTGTTTTCGGTTTTTGCCTTCCATAACTATCTACCACCAAAATTATTTACTTCGTAAAGTCCTTTTGCCCAACTCATACTCTCTGAGCAATGTTAAAATCCTTGCAATCTGCTTTTTAAGCTGCAGTGCTTTTTTGGGATTTTCAACCCTGCTCACTGTCCTTTTGAATCGCTCTTTCCGTAACTCTTCCTTTGCTTCCTGTAACGTTCTCTGCAATTCATCTATTGTCAATTCATCTAATTTACCCTTCATTGAACAACTCCAGAACTAATTATTATCATGTATTGATATTATCTTGGTTTTAACTGGTAATTTATGAGCTGCCAGTGACAACGCTTCACGAGCAACTGCATCGTCAATACCGGCCAGTTCAAACAATATTCTTCCTGGCTTAATACGTGCAACAAATCCTTCAGGGTTACCTTTTCCTTTACCCATTCGTGTTTCTGCTGGTTTTTTGGTAAAAGGCCTGTCAGGAAAAATTCTAATCCACAGCTTGCCACCACGCTTAACCTTACGGCTGATAGCAATACGTGCCGCTTCAATCTGACGAGAATTGATCTCACCACATTCAATTGATTTTAACGCATACTCGCCAAAATGGATAGTAGAACCACGAACTGCCTTTCCCTTCATTCGTCCACGATGAACTTTTCTATACCTTGTTCTGTTGGGCATTAACATTGTTGTTCACCTTTATTCAATTATTGTGATTTTTTTCGTAATGCAAATTTCTCTTCTTCCTGTTCCTCAGCATTTGATAGAACATCGCCATTATAAATCCACACCTTAACCCCTATAAGCCCAAATGTGGTGAGAGCTTCAGCAAATCCATAATCAATATCTGCTCGTAATGTATGCAGAGGGATTCTGCCTTCTTTATAAGCTTCTTCCCTGGCCATTTCAGCTCCATTCAAGCGTCCTGAAATATTAACCTTAATACCCAGTGCACCGCTTCGCATTGCTGCAGTTATAGCTTGCTTAATGGCTCTCCGGTATGGGAAACGATTTTCAATCTGCGCAGCAATCTGTTCTGCTACAAGCTTTGCTACACGTTCAGGTTTTTTCACTTCCTGAACATATATATTTACATTTTTCTGAACTTTCTTCTGTAATTCTTCTTTCAAATTTTCTATATCAACACCCTTTCGGCCAATAAGTAATCCCGGCCTTGCAGTATGAATATAAACATTAATTCTGTCAGGGAATCGTTCAATGCCAACCTTTGCAATTCCTGCAGTTTTAAATTTATTCATTATATACTTTCGTATCTGAATGTCTTCATGGAGATTTTTACGATACTCATTCTTTTCAGCAAACCATACCGAATCCCATGTTCGTATTATTCCTACTCTCAGTCCTGTTGGATTAACTTTCTGTCCCATTCTTACACCTTTTACTGATTAATTTTCATCAGATAAAATTATTTCAATTGTACTGGTTCTTTTACGTATACGTGAAGCCCGCCCACGTGCACGAGGTCTGAACCGTTTCATTGTGGGTCCTTCATCCACAACAACTTTCTTGATATATAAATTATTTTCCCGTACTTCAGGATTGCTATATTTAGCATTTGCCGCTGCTGAATAAAGCGTTTTCATGATAACCTTTGATGCTTTACGGGGTATTGCTTTTAAAATATCAATTGCTTCAGGAAAAGAAAAACCCCGTATTTCATTTGCAACAAGGCGTGCCTTACTAGCAGAAATCCTGTTATATCGTGATAATGCCCTTGTTTCCATTTACTTGCCCCTCTTTGCTACCTTATCATCTTTGCCTGCATGACCTCTGAAAGTTCGGGTGGGTGCAAACTCACCCAATTTGTGTCCAACCATATTCTCGGTTACATATACCGGAATAAAATTCTTCCCATTGTGGACCATAATTGTATGCCCAATCATCTCAGGGAATATCGTTGACCTTCGTGACCATGTTTTAATGGCTTTTTTAGTGTTTGTTGAGTTCATTTCCTCAATTTTCTTAAATAACTTTATATCAACATACGGTCCTTTTTTCAATGAACGAGCCATAGCAATTACTTCCTTCGTTTAATAATCATTTTGTCACTGTATTTTTTCTTCTTCCTGGTCTTATACCCTTTGGTAGGTTTGCCAGTTGGCGAACAGGGGTGCCTTCCTCCGGACGATTTACCTTCGCCACCACCAAGCGGATGGTCAACCGGGTTCATTGCAACACCTCTTACCTTTGGCCTTCTACCTAACCATCTACTTCTTCCAGCCTTGCCAATATCAACGTTAATATGATCTTTATTACATACTTCACCAATTGTTGCATAGCATTCACAATGTATCTTTCTGATCTCGCCGGAGGGTAATTTAATCAGGCAATAATCACCTTCTTTTGCGGTTATAACGGCACTCGTACCTGCTGAACGCACTAACTGTCCACCTTTACCTTTATGCAACTCAATATTATAAATATTGGTCCCATCCGGTATGTTTTTTAAAGGCATTGCATTGCCTGGTTTAACCTCGACATTTTCGCCAGAAACTATCGTATCACCAACCTTTACCGAATCAGGTGCAATAATGTACCTTTTTTCACCGTCTTTATAAACGATTAAAGCAATATTTGCACTTCGGTTTGGATCATATTCTAATGAAGCAACCTTGCCTTCTATATTATATTTATTGCGCTTGAAATCTATAATTCTATAGCGGCGCTTATGTCCACCACCTTTTCTTCTGACAGAAACCTGACCTTTAAAGCCTCTACCCGCATAACTTTTCTTGCCCTTTGTAAGCGACTTCAACGGTTCATCAGTGGTAATCTCACTGAAATCCAGTACTGTCTGATATCGTAATGTTGGTGTTAATGGCCGATACTTTTTCAAACCCATTGTCGTTACCTTTATCGCTATAGTAAAAAATTCTTATTTTGATTCAAAAACTTCGATTTTATCGCCTTCTTTTAACGTAACTATTGCTTTTTTCCATGATGCTGTATATCCATAGTTATACCGCACTCTTTTACGTTTGCCCCGTACAATCATAACATTTACTTTTACTGGTGTAACACCAAAAATACTGCTTATAGCCTTCTCTATCATATCTTTATTTGCTTTCTTGTGTACTCTAAACACGTATTTGTTTTGTTTTGCAAGTTCAGTTGCCTTTTCTGTAATAACAGGGCGTATGATGATATCATTAACATCCATAATTACTCACCTTTTGCATACTTCGAATTAATAATTTTTACAGCACTCTCGGTTATTAACACTGTCTGAGTATAGAATATATCCCTGCTTGATAACCGTTTTACATTATTATACACAAACCATGGAATATTTCGTATTGCTCTCTTCAGCATGGTATCTTCACTATCCGTGATCAGTACACCTTTTTTAACATTAAGCTTTTTGGCTATTGAAGCCATATCCTTAGTTTTGCCACTTTCTACTGAAAAGTCCTCAACAACTTTAACTGCTCCTTCTTTGAACTTCAGGGATAATAACGAACGATATGCTTCCTGCCTGATGCCTTTAGGTAATTCAATGCGATAGTCACGCGGATGTGGACCAAATACAACGCCACCTCCCTTCCACTGTGGAGCACGGATAGATCCCTGGCGAGCTCTACCTGTACCCTTCTGCCTCCATGGCTTTGCTCCACCACCCGAAACATCACTACGCTCCCGGGTATCATGAGTTCCCTGACGCAAATTGGCATTTGCAGCCTTAATCAATTCATATATCAGAACATCATTAATCTTTGCATTAAAGATGGTTTCATTCAACTCAATCTGTCCTTTAACTTTTCCATCAACTGAATAAACATCAACAACCATAATAACCCTGCCTATTTGCTTTGTACTGTAATAATTGAATTAACGGTACCAGGGACAGCACCAGATATTAATACTAAATTCTTATCTTTGATTATCTTAACTATCTTCAAATTTTTAACGGTAACAGTTTTTCCACCATGCCTTCCTGGCAATTTTTTCCCCTTCCAAACTTCAGCAGGGAATGTGTTTGCACCAATGGAGCCAGGAGCTCTGTGGAAGTTTGATCCATGAGTTTCTCTCCCGCCATGGAATCCATGCCTTTTAATAACTCCAGCAAATCCCTTTCCTTTGGAAATACCGGTAACATCAACCATCTGGTTTTCAGTAAATATCTCACAGGTAATAACACTTCCTTCCTGAAGATTTTCATCAAAATTTTCAACTTCCCTGAATACCTTTAACAAAGGAAGATTTTTCTTCTTTAAATCCTCTAATATAGGTTTTGTAAGACGATGAGCTTTTGTTTCACCGTATCCCAGCTTCAATGCATTATATCCGTCCTTTTCAACGGTCTTCTTCTGTACAACAACGCAGGGACCAAGTTCACATACAGTAACCGGAACCACCGTCCCATCGTCTAAAAACATCTGACTCATCCCTATCTTTTTGCCAATTAAAGCCTTTTTCATTTTCCTATCCCATGCATCGATTATAAGACTGTCACACTCTTTTTTAAAGAGCTATCTAACAAATTTCCATGAAAGATGAAATAATTATGATTTTATATCTACAGAAACACCAGCAGGCAATTCCAACTTCATAAGCGCTTCAACTGTATCGGAGTTAGGATCGATGATATCGATCAGACGCTTATGAGTCCGTATCTCAAACTGCTCACGCGACTTCTTGTTAACATGAGGGGAACGCAATACACAAAATTTTTCAATTCGTGTAGGTAGCGGTATAGGACCTGCTACTTTTGCACCACTCCTGTTAGTTGTCGCAACTATTTTAGCTGCCGATTGATCTAATAAATATGGATCAAATGATCTCAATTTCACTCTAATTCGTTGTCCCGTAAGCTTTGCCACTGTAACACCTTTCTTTCATCCAAATATCAAATTATATCATTTACATACAACAAGATCGCATATAACAATCTTCTTAAATGGATAATTTTCCAGTTATATCGTAAATAGTTGTCAGGTTGATTGTACACCAGCCTGACAACTATTAACATTGCTATTTATAAATCAATAAATTATTTATTCTAATATTTTAGCAACTACACCAGCCCCAACAGTCCTTCCACCTTCACGTATTGCAAATCGAAGGGTTTCTTCCATTGCAACAGGGGTAATAAGCTCTACCACCATCTTGATGTTGTCACCCGGCATAACCATTTCTACACCTTCAGGCAACTGTATAATGCCGGTAACGTCAGTGGTTCTAAAATAGAACTGTGGGCGATAGTTACTGAAGAATGGAGTATGGCGGCCACCTTCTTCTTTTGACAATACGTAAACTTCAGCTTCAAATTTCTTATGAGGAGTGATTGAACCTGGCTTGGCCAATACCTGTCCTCGCTCAACTTCATCCTTGCCTGTACCGCGGAGGAGACATCCAACGTTGTCACCTGCAATACCTTCATCAAGGATCTTTCTGAACATTTCAACACCGGTAACGACGGTCTTTTTGGTTTCGCCAAAACCAACTATCTCAACTTCATCACCTGTCCTTATAATACCGCGTTCGATCCTGCCGGTAACAACGGTACCACGACCGGTAATTGAAAATACGTCTTCAATAGGCATAAGGAATGGTTTATCCCTGTCACGTTGTGGCTCTGGTACATATGTATCAAGTGTTTCAGCCAATTTTATAATTGGTCCGCATGCTTCACATTCCTTCTTCCCGCAGCCACACTGCATAGCTTTCAGTGCAGAACCGGGAATAATTGGAATTGTATCACCAGGAAACTCATATTTATTGAGAAGGTCTCTGATTTCCATCTCAACCAGTTCAACAAGCTCATCCCTGTCAGCCGGATCAAGCATGTCAACTTTATTAAGGAAAACAATAATGTAAGGAACGTTAACCTGGCGGGCCAAAAGAACATGTTCTTTTGTCTGAGGCATCGGGCCATCAGTTGCTGCAACAACCAGAATAGCAGCATCCATCTGAGCAGCACCGGTAATCATGTTTTTGATATAGTCAGCATGGCCAGGGCAGTCAACATGTGCATAATGCCGGTTAGGTGTTTCATATTCCTGATGTGAGGTTGCAATCGTTATACCTCGCGCCTTTTCTTCCGGAGCATTGTCAATCTGATCAAATTCTACTGGTTTATTACTCCCACCATAAGCAGCTGCAAGTACCTTTGTAATTGCAGAAGTTAATGTGGTTTTACCATGGTCAATATGTCCTATTGTACCAACATTAACATGCGTTTTTGTACGATCAAATTTTGCCTTTGCCATTTGTTATCTCCTTGTTAAAAATAATAAATTTCATTATATCACACAGATACAACCATACAACATAAACGAAATAAAATACCTAAAGGTTAATCACTCTATGAACGTTAGAAAGTATTACGTTTAGATAACACAAACTTCCACTTCATCTATTTTGGTGCATAGCAGTGGAAGTGTGTGAATTAAAAAAATATATGCTTTATCTGTCAACTAATTTATTGCGTAATTTATAAAATATCAAATATTTTTTTATAAAAATTAAAATTAATTTTTTACCATCATTATGTTCTAAATAGGGCGATAGTAACTGCCAAGAACCTTTTCCATTACAGCCTGCGGTACAACTTCATAATGGCTAAACTGTAATGTATGCGATGCCCTTCCCTGACTAAGCGACCGTACAGCTGTTGCATAGCCAAATGCTTCAGCAAGCGGAACATACGCATCGATGACCTTTAACATACCACGGATATCAATATGTTCAATTTTTCCGCGACGTGAGTTTATGTCATTGATTATGTCACCCATATATTCATCCGGTACTACAACTTCAAGCTTCATAATCGGCTCAAGCAACATAGGGCAGGCTTTCCGTGCTGCATCTCTGAAAGCCATTGTTGCAGCAATCCGGTATGCATGATCAACCGAGGCATCCTCACGGTACTTGGCGTCCTCAAGAACAACCCGTACCTTGGTCATCTCGTAGCCGGCTATTACCCCGGAACTGAGCGCATCACGGCAACCCATCTCCACAGCTTTTATGCAATTTTCGGGTACCACTGTGGAATCCACCTTTGAGACAAATTCAAAGGAGCTATCGCACGCACTTATCCCAAGCAGAACATGACCATACTGCAGTTTACCGGCAATCTCTTTTTCAAATACTCCTTCAGCCTGTGCATGTGCTGTTACTGTCTCCTTGTAGGCAACCTGAGGTTTACCAACATTGACAAGCACATTGAACTCGCGCTGCAGCCTATCAACAATAATTTCCAGATGCAACTCACCCATGCCTGATATGATGGTTTGGCCGCTTTCCTCATCAATTTTAACAAAAAATGTCGGATCTTCTTCTTCCAAGCGCTTGAGCACCGTATGTAATTTTTCCAGGTCAGCCCTGGTTTTAGGTTCAACCGCACGTGCTATCACCGGCTCAGGGAAATCCATCTTTTCAAGAAGTATTGGCGCATCAACAGCAGTAATCGTATCGCCTGTCTGGGCAAACCGCAAACCTACAAGCGCGGCTATATCTCCGGTATATATTTCCTTTATGTCTTCCCTGTCATTGGCATGCATTCTAAGTATCCGACCAATACGTTCCTTCTTCTGCTTGTCAACATTCAGGACAGTATCGCCAGCTGCAAGGTGCCCTGAATAAACCCTGATATAGCAGAGCTTGCCCACATACGGGTCGCTTGCAATTTTAAACACCAGGGCACAGAATGGCTCCTTGTCATCCGGATGACGCTCCATTATTGTATCTTCATGATGTACATCATGTCCTCTGATAGCCGGAATGTCTTTAGGCGAAGGCAGATAATCAGTAATGGCATCAATTAAAGGCTGTACACCTTTATTTTTCAGCGCGCTTCCACAAAATACCGGAAACAATGCTGTTTTCAACGTTGCATTGCGTATGGCCCGTTTCAGTTCAGTTTCCGTTATTTCCACACCTTCCAGATATTTTTCCAGCATTTCCTCATCGTATTCTGCAACCAGTTCAATCAGATGTTCACGATAATACAAAGCTTCATCATGGTATTCTTCAGGTATTGGAACAACGTCATAGTGCTCACCTAACTGGTCATTCCACACCAGTGCTTTCATCTGCACTACATCAATAACACCTTTGAAGCTATCTTCCTTCCCATAGGGAATTTGTAAGGGCAGCGGTATGGAATACAGGCGTTCCTTTATCATGGTGAGACAATTCTCAAAATCTGCTCCCACTCTGTCCATTTTATTTACAAAACATATTCTGGGTACATTGTAGTGTGTAGCCTGTCGCCATACTGTTTCACTCTGAGGCTCCACTCCGGCAACGGCATCAAATACGGCTATAGCTCCGTCTAAAACTCTCAGACTTCGTTCCACCTCAACGGTAAAATCAACATGTCCCGGAGTGTCTATGATATTGATACGCGTATTTTTCCAGTAGGTTGTGGTAGCAGCAGCAGTGATGGTAATCCCTCGCTCCTTTTCCTGAATCATCCAGTCCATCTCTGCAGTGCCATCATGGACTTCTCCAATTTTATAGGTCTTGCCAGTATAATAGAGGATGCGCTCGGTTAATGTGGTTTTACCTGCATCAATATGAGCCATTATCCCAATATTTCGTGTCCTGTGTAATGGTAACTCTCTTCCCATAATACCTGATGATAAAATTAATTATTTATGATAAAGCATCAAATACCAGGGGGATGCCCTGGTATTTTATATATTAAACTTTTAAACAGCAAATAATACTATAATTACCACTTATAATGTGCAAATGCCTTGTTAGCTTCTGCCATCTTGTGAGTGTCTTCCTTTTTCTTTATTGAAGCACCGGTGTTGTTGTATGCATCCAGTAGTTCTCCCGCCAGTTTCTGAAACATGGTCTTTTCATTTCTGCTGCGGGCATTGTTTATAAGCCACCTGATAGCAAGTGCCTGGCGCCTTTCTGGCCGTATTTCAACAGGTACCTGATACGTTGCACCACCAACACGTCGTGATTTAACCTCAACAAGAGGCTTTACATTTTCAAGCGAAGTAATAAATACTTCAATTGGGTCTTTCTGAGTACGCTCGCCAATGAGTTCCAATGCTTTATAAAAAGCCTGCTCAGCAACGCCTTTTTTGCCTTTTAACATCATGCAATTTATAAATTTTGAAACTACTATATTGCCATATTTTGGGTCCGGTAAAATTGTCCTTTTTGCTGGTCTACGCCTTCGTGCCATTATTAAACCTCACTATACCAAATAATTATTACATTATGCTTTTGGCCGCTTGGTGCCGTATTTTGATCTTCCTTTTTTGCGGTCATTAACTCCTAAAGAATCCAATGTCCCACGTACTATATGGTACCTCACACCTGGCAGGTCCTTTACCCTTCCACCTCGAACTAACACAGCAGAGTGTTCCTGAAGATTATGGCCTATACCTGGAATATATGCTGTAACTTCTATTCCATTGGTTAGTCTTACACGAGCAACCTTCCGCAATGCTGAATTAGGTTTTTTTGGCGTAACAGTCATTACTCGTGTACATACTCCTCTTTTCTGAGGGCAACTCTTCAGTGCCGGGGATTTTGATTTCTTAACCTTTTCAGATCTCCCTTTCCTTATTAACTGATTAATTGTAGGCATCCTGTCTCCTCACTACATTTATTGAATATTATAACATTATATTATACAGATTAATCACTTTCAAAATTTTAATTGAAAGTGATTAATCAATTTTACCTGTAGAATTGTCAAGAAATTTTATTTCTCAGCAGGGATTTCCTCCTCTACTTCCTTTGCAACGCCATCTAAGTCGCCCTTAACTTCCTGGTATACAGTAACCTTATTGTACTCACGTACGCCAGTACCTGCCGGAATCAAATGACCAATGATTACATTTTCCTTTAATCCACGTAATCTATCAATCTTTCCTTTAATTGCCGCTTCAGTTAACACGCGGGTTGTTTCCTGGAACGATGCAGCAGATATAAACGATTCCGTATTAAGAGCTGATTTTGTTATACCCATCAGTACCGGTTTTGCAGATGCTGCTTTACCACCTTCTTTTTCAACACGCATATTTTCATCATCAAATTCGAACTTATCAACTATCTGGTCTACGACAAAGCTTGTATCACCAGGATCTTCTATGATGACTTTCCGTAACATCTGTCGCACAATTATCTCAATGTGCTTATCATTTATCTGAACACCTTGCAAACGATACACTTCCTGAATTTCGTTTACAAGGAATTTTTCAAGTTCGCGCGGTCCTTTAATATCAATGATATCATGCGGATCAATTGGGCCATCATCAATTTTATCACCTTTATTGATCCAGTCGCCATCCTGAACCCGTAAATACTTGGAAGCAGGTATCTGATATTCTCTTTCTTCGCCATCATCACCAGTGACAATTATCTTACGTTTATTCTTGACGGTATCGCCAATTTTGACACGCCCGTCAATCTCTGATATGGTTGCCTTATCCTTGGGGGTACGTGCTTCAAAGAGTTCTGCTACTCGTGGCAAGCCACCCGTAATATCTTTTGTCTTTTCAACTTCTTTTGGTATTTTTGCCAGAACCATACCTGCTTTTACTGTCTGTCCATCATCAACAAACAGGTGAGCACCTTTTGGCAACAGGTAGTTGAAGGTTTCATCAGCAGATGAAACTTCTATGGCTGGCTGCAACTTTTCCGTCTTTGCTTCAACGATAATACGCTTGAGCTGATTTGTCTGAGGATCTATCTCTTCCCTCATACTCTTATTGATTTCAATATCAATGAATTTCACCTTCCCATTTATTTCAGTTAATATTGGCTCAAACCAGGGATCAAATTTCACCAGTACATCAGTTTCCCCCGTCTGTGGATTTACATGATAAAATTTATCAGTTTTTAAATAAATGGTAGAACCTATATTAACAGGAATCATATTGGGCTCTCCAAGGATATATGCCCTGGATTTATCAAGTTTAACCACACCTGATTTTGTTGTGACAATAAATGACCCATCAGATTTTTTTACTATTGGTGTTCCGCTATATACTCTGTCACCATCATTTACCACCAGTTCACCACTTTTTACAGGTATCTCTTCCAGTAATCGCTGTAAAACGATATAACCACGCCGTACAGATATGGTTTTCTTCTCACCCTGTTCATCTTCAGTTTTTACTGTTTTGAAGGTAGTTTCCTTTACATAGACAGGGTAATTAAAACTGATTTCACTTTCTTCAACAACGTGAGATGCAGTACCACCAATGTGGAAGGTACGCATGGTAAGCTGTGTACCTGGCTGACCAATAGATTGTGCTGCAATAATCCCTACAGCTTCACCAATATCAACCATACGTGCAGTGGCTAAATTTCTGCCATAACAGCGTGCACAAACACCATGTCGAGCTTCACACGTTAACACCGATCTGATTGTTATACGATCAAGGCCCAATTCATCTATCTTTTCTGCAATCTCTTCAGTAATTAATTCACCACTCTTGCAAATAACTTCATTGGTAACCGGATGATACAGATCATAAAGCAAGGTTCTCCCCAGTACCCTTGAACCAATAGATTCCACAACTTCATCACCTTCTTTTAATGCACCCACATCAATTCCTACTGAGGTACCGCAATCATCCATTGTTATAACAACATCCTGGGCTATATCAACAAGCCTTCGTGTTAAATACCCGGCATCAGCAGTTTTTAATGCAGTATCTGCCAAGCCTTTTCGTGCACCGTTAGTGGAGATAAAATATTCAAGTACTGTCAGCCCTTCTTTAAAATTTGACTTGATGGGGACATCAATAATTTCACCGCTGGGTTTTGCCATAAGACCACGCATACCTGCAAGCTGCCGTATCTGCTGTTTACTGCCTCGTGCTCCGGACTGTGCCATAATATAAATGGGATTAAATCCTTCAGCATCCTGAGCCATGGTATTGAACATTACCTCAGTAACATCTTCATTGGTTTTTGTCCATAAATCAATAACACGATTATACCGCTCCTCATTGGTTATATAACCGTTACGGTATTCATTCTCAATCTTTTCCAGCATCTCATTAGATTTTTTTATCAACTCATCCTTCAATGGAGGCACTTTTACATCACTTGTTGAGATAGTTGGCCCAAAATATGTTGCATACTTATAGCCCAATTCCTTGATGTCATCAAGCACCTTTACTGTTGCAGTTGGCCCAAACTCTCTGAAGATTTTAGAAATAATTTTTGAAAGTTCCTTATCATTGACAGTATAGTTAACAAAAGGGTAGCCTGCTGGAAGTTTCTCGTTAAAGATTAACCTGCCTGCTGTTGTCTCAATAAATTCACCATCCATCAGATATTTAATCTTTGTTCTGTACTTTATCTGTCTGAATTCAAGAGCATAGAGCACCTCATCCATTGAACCAAAATACGGAATATTTTCACTTTCACTCTTTAATTCAGAGGTTAAATAATATATCCCAAGAACAATATCCTGGGTTGGAGTTACGATAGGTTGACCATTTGCGGGGTTAAGCAAATTGTTTGCTGAAAGCATTAATGTCCAGCACTCTATCTGGGCTCGAGGCGATAGTGGGACATGAACAGCCATCTGGTCGCCATCAAAGTCAGCATTGTATGCATGGCATACCAATGGATGCAGCTTGATAGCCTTCCCCTCTACGAGTACTGGTTCAAACGCCTGAATTCCCAACCGGTGTAGTGTGGGAGCACGGTTTAACAGTACCGGATGTTCGGCAATAACCTCTTCTAAAACTTCCCACACTTCAGGCCTTTCATTTTCCACCATCTTTTTGGCAGATTTTATATTCTGTACAAAACCTTTATCTACCAGTCTCTTCATGATAAATGGCTTAAATAATTCCACAGCCATCTTCTTTGGCAATCCACACTGATGCAGTTTAAGTTCAGGGCCAATAACAATAACTGAACGCCCGGAATAATCAACTCGCTTACCCAGAAGGTTCTGTCTAAACCGCCCCTGTTTGCCTTTTAACATGTCACTGAGTGACTTAAGAGGCCTGTTGGCTTTGCCTTTCACTGCGCGTTTGCGCTTGCTGTTATCAAACAGTGCATCCACCGCTTCCTGGAGCATACGTTTTTCATTTCTTACTATAATATCAGGTGCTCTCAGAAGCAGCAATCGTTTTAACCGGTTATTTCTGTTAATAACTCGCCTGTAAAGGTCATTAAGATCAGATGTTGCAAACCTTCCACCATCAAGCTGAACCATTGGCCTCAGTTCCGGAGGAATAACCGGTACAACATCAAGTATCATCCACTCAGGCCGGTTGCCTGAATCCCTGAAAGCTTCTATAAGCTCAAGTCGTTTAATATCTTTTTTATCTACCTTCAGTTTATCCTGACCTGCAATTTTGCTTCGCAATTTACGTGCTTCGCCATCAAGGTCTATTCTTCTCAACATTTCCTTGATTGCAGCTGCACCCATATCGGCTACAAATTCATCGCCGTATGTTTCATAATAATGGTTGAACGTATCTTCATCTATCACATCACCATATTTTAAATCAGACTCAGCAGGGTCAATAACAACATATTTTTCGTAATACAGAATAGATTTTAACTCATTTACTGTCAAATTAAGCAACAACCCTATCCGTGATGGTACTGAGCGATAATACCATATATGCGCTACCGGGCATGCTAATTCAATATGACCACCACGCTCACGCCTGACCTTATAATGTGTAACCTCCACGCCACAACGGTCGCATACTACACCTTTATATCGTATAGACTTGAACTTGCCGCAATAGCATTCCCATTCTTTTGTTGTCCCAAATATTCGTTCACAAAAAAGGCCATCCCTTTCAGGTTTTAAGGTGCGATAGTTAATTGTTTCAGGTTTTTTCACTTCACCATATGACCACTCACGGATCATATCAGGAGAAGCTAATTTTATTTGGATAGAATTGAAATCGTTAAAATCTCTCATCGTATTACCTTCTTACCTTAATTAAAATTTTTTAAAATATACAGATTACTCATTTTCAAGCGTTTCAAGCTTGATTTTTCTCTTTGGCTTACTTAAGCCTTCGCTCCATTCAGAGAGATTTATCTCATTACCATTTTCATCGTAAATTCTGACATCCAGTGCAAGGCCCCGCAATTCCTGAACCAATACATTGAAAGATTCCGGAATTCCAGGCGAAGTGGTGTTAATACCTTTAACTATCGCTTCATAAATCCGTGCTCGCCCTAACATATCGTCAGATTTCACTGTGAGGAGTTCCTGCAATGTGTATGCAGCACCGTATGCTTCAAGTGCCCATACTTCCATCTCGCCCAATCTCTGTCCGCCAAACTGTGCTTTACCACCCAATGGCTGTTGTGTTACCAGTGAATATGGACCTGTTGAACGTGCATGAATCTTATCATCAACCATGTGAGCTAATTTCAACATGTAGATGTAACCAACCATAACTTCACTTTCAAAGGGCTCACCTGTCTGACCATTATACAGGATAGTCTTTGAAGTTTCTGGCAAACCTGCCTTTTTCAAAAGCTCGCGTATTTCTTGCTCTTCAGGACTATCAAATATGGGGCATTCTGCTATAAATCCCAGTTCCTTTGCCGCCCAGCCCAATTCAGTTTCAAGAAGCTGTCCTAAATTCATTCGTGATGGAACCGATAGCGGATTTAAAACAATGTCAACTGGCGTTCCGTCTGGCAAATACGGCATATCATACACAGGAACTATCCTTGATATAACACCTTTGTTCCCATGGCGGCTAGCCATCTTGTCACCAACGGATATTTTCCTTTTTGAAGCAATATACACTTTGACAAGCTCTTCTACACCCGCAGATAACTCATCACCATTCTCACGGGAAAAACGCTTCACATCAATCACAATCCCCTCAACGCCATTAGGTACTCTGAGCGATGTATCTCGCACCTCACGCGCTTTTTCACCAAATATTGAATGCAGCAATTTATATTCAGGTGTAAGGTCCTGTTCCCCTTTTGGGGTAACCTTACCTACAAGTATATCGCCAGGTGCAACATAGGCACCCATTCGTACTATACCATTTTCATCAAGATCTCTGAACGCTTTTTCGCTAAGATTGGGAATATCTCGGGTGATTACTTCCCTCCCAAGCTTGGTCTCTCTGGCTTCTATCTCAAACTGTTCAATATGTAGTGATGTATATACATCATCATATACCAGCCGTTCGGAAAGCAGAATTGCATCCTCAAAGTTATATCCCATCCATGGCATGAAAGCAACCAGGATATTTTTACCTAATGCCAGTTTCCCATTGTCTGTGGCTGGCCCATCTGCCAGGATGTCACCCACTTTTACTTTCTGCCCTTTACGCACAATTGGTTTCTGGTTGAAACAGGTACCCTGATTGGTTCGTTTAAATTTTTGCAAAGTATATTCATCTACCTCGCCGCTGGATGTTTTCACCCTGACAACTTTAGCATCTGCATAGATTACTTCACCAGCACGTTTTGCCTTAACCACAACACCTGAATCCATAGCAGCAGGGCCTTCCATACCGGTGCCTACCAGAGGAACTTCTTCCGTTAAAAGTGGCACTGCCTGGCGCTGCATATTTGAACCCATGAGTGCGCGGTTAGCATCATCATGTTCCAGGAACGGAATGAGGCATGTTGAAACTGAAAACACCTGATCCGGCGATACGTCCATATACTGTATTTCTTCAGGCCGTTTATAGGGAAAATCACCACGGTGACGGCAGGGGATAAGATTATCAACAAACTTGCCATTTTCATCTATTTTAGCGTTGGCCTGAGCTATAAAATACTTATCCTCTTCATCAGCAGTAAGATATACAACCTTGTCAGTAACCCTACCATTTTCAACAACCTTATAGGGGGTCTCAAGAAAACCATAATCATTAATGCGTGCATACGTACTCATTGATATAATCAATCCAATATTGGAACCTTCAGGTGTCTCTATGGGGCACATTCTTCCATAGTGTGATGGGTGAACATCACGCACTTCAAATCCAGCCCGCTCACGTGTTAAACCACCTGGCCCCAGTGCATTAAGCCGCCGTTTATGGGTTAACTCTGCCAACGGGTTTGTCTGGTCCATAAACTGCGATAGCTGGCTGGAGCCAAAAAATTCATTAATAACAGCAGTAATTGGCTTAATACTTATGAGAGCCTGTGGTGTGACCACATCAACATCCTGTATAGTCATACGTTCTTTAATTACGCGCTCCATTCGCTGGAATCCAATCTTTATCTGATTCTGGATTAGCTCGCCAACGGGCCGTATTCTTCTGTTCCCTAAATGGTCAATATCATCAACGATATACCCATCCACTTCAGCAATAAGGTTTATTAAATATTTAACTGTATGTACGATATCTTCTTTTCTGAGGTAATCTTCCTTTACCTCTTTCATGTCAAAACCAAATTTTTTATTTATCTTATAGCGTCCCACACCCCCCAAACTGTATGTTCTGGGATCAAAGAATAATCGATTAAATATCTCACGTGCATTATCAATATTGGTTGGTTCACCAGGTCTCAGCATCTGATGCAATTTCAACAATGCTTCTTCAGAGCTCTTGCAATCGTCTTTTTCAAGGGATGTAATGAGATATGCATCATCTTTATTCTTTGGGAATTCTATAACTTCTACAACTTTTATCTTCTCATCACGCAGTATATCAATATAGTCAATAGTTATTCGTTCACCAGCCTCTAATAGTACTTCTCCTGTTTCTGGATTAATAACATCAGAAGCAACCCGCTTATTTTTCAGGAATTCGTAATCTTTTTCTTCAGCAAGAGTTATCTTTTTTGTATCATAGAAAAGCTTAATTATCTCTTCATTAGTATTATACCCTAATGCTTTAAGTATAATAGTTGCAGGGAATTTTTTCTTTCTGTCAATGCGGGCAACTATCAGGCCTTTAGCATCCATTTCAAATTCCAGCCATGAGCCCCTGTCAGGGATTACCCGGGCACTGTACATTCTTTCAATTTCATCCCAGAAAAAGAATATTCCCGGTGACCTGTGCAACTGATTTACCACAACACGTTCTGCGCCATTTATAATAAAAGTGCCGCTTTCAGTCATTAATGGTATATCACCCATATACACAGACTGCTCACGGACTTCCATGGTATCCTTTTTTATGAGCCGTATTGTTGCTTTAAGTGGAGCTGCATAGGTAACATCTCTTTCCTTACATTCCTGTACATTATATTTTGGCTCACCTAACTCATATTCAACAAATTCCAGTTCTATATCATCATTGGGGCTTACAATTGGAAATGTTTCAAGAAACACTGCTTGAAGTCCCTGGTTTTTCCTCTTGGAAGGTGCTACATCCTTCTGTAAAAACCATTTAAACGATTCGGTTTGATTTTCGATCAAATTTGGCAATCCAATGCCGGGTTTTATTTTACCAAAACGGATAACTTTTTGTTGTTTTTGCATAGTTTACACCTAAAATAAGATTTATTCACAATAAGCCAAAATATGAAGAAAATCGGACAATCGATTAAAAATTAAAATTATTGTAAAAAGATTTTGCTCGTTTATTGTTTTATTCATACTGTTTGGGGCACTGTTATTGTATACAAAAGAATGAAACTGTTAACAAATTTCACCAATATCAACAACAGTAGGTTTGATTGCATCGCAACCAAACCTACTACTGTTTTCAATATACAGTATTACCAGAATCTTTTCAAGATATTTTACGTTTAAAACGTTACTTAATCTCGACAGTTGCTCCAGCTTCTTCAAGCTGTTTTTTGATCTTCTCGGCTTCTTCCTTTGAAACCTTTTCCTTGACTGGTTTGCCACCAGCTTCTACCAGGTCTTTGGCTTCTTTCAAACCTAAACCAGTAATTGCCCTGACTTCCTTGATAACATTAATCTTGTTATCACCAAAACCTGTGAGGATAACATCAAATTCAGTCTTTTCCTCAACTTCTGCAGCTTGAGCGCCTGCTGCTGGTGCTGCTGCTACTGCAACTGGTGCCGCTGCTGAAATGCCAAACTTTTCTTCCATAGCTTTTACAAGTTCAGCTGCTTCAACAAGTGTTAAACTACCAATTGCTTCCAACAATTCCTGTACTGATAACTTTGCCATTATGTTACTCCTTATACTTAGTGAATCTTGAAGTTAATACGATCGTTAGTCGTAAAAACCTATAAGGGTAACCAATACTAAAAAGCTGCTTTTCACATCTTTACTCAGTATCATTTACCCTTGATTATATGCTTACATTAATGTGTTATGCGTTTTTTTCTGCAACCAGCTTAATACCGCGTGCCAGTGATGCCATAATCTGATTGATAGCTATAGCAGTACCTGATGCAGGGCCATTTATAAGCGACATTACCTGTGCCAACAATACTTCTTTTGACGGCAGATCTGCAATACGCTGCACATCTTTTGGCGAATATACAACGTTGTCCATTATCGCCACGCTGTACTGGAACTTATCCTGCTCTTTCTGAAAATCCTTTAAAACCTTGGCAACTTCACTGACTTCTTTATCTACAAATACAACGCCAATAGGCCCAACAAGATACTGATCTATCTCAGGATAACCACAATCTTTAAGTGCTTTCCTGAATAAAGTATTTTTAACAACCTTATACTCAGCTCCCTTTTCACGCAAAATCTTGCGGAGCTGATACATATCCTTAACTTTAATGCCTGAATAATTAGTTAATATAACATTCTTTTTTGAAGCTAATTTTTCCTTTAGCTCATTGACAAAATCTACCTTATATTGCTTAACCATTACCGTTCAATCCCCTTATAATTAATTTTGATTCCCGGCCCCATTGTAGAGCATATATGAAAAGAACGTATATAGTTACCTTTTGCATCAGAAGGCTTGTCTTTAACAACCTGGCTATAAAATGCTTTAATATTTTCAGCTAATTTTTGCGGTTCAAAAGAAAGCTTCCCAACTCCTAAATGAATAACTCCTGTTTTATCAGCCTTATACTCTACTCTTCCGCCTTTTAATTCCTTAACAGCAGTTTTCACATCATCAGTCACTGTACCTGACTTTGGTTTTGGCATAAGCCCTCTTTTCCCAAGTATGGGACCTAATTTACCAACCTCTTTCATCATATCGGGCGTGGCTATAACTGCCTGAAAATCAAGCCATCCATTTTTAATTTTTTCAATAGCATCTTCAGCACCAACAAAATCAGCCCCCGCTTCCAGAGCCTCCTTCTGCTTATCGCCTTTGCAAATAACAAGTACTTTAATATCTTTACCCGTGCCATGCGGCAATACTACCGAACCACGCACATTCTGATAGCTTTTATGAATGACTTTTACCGATACTTCAACAGTCTCATCAAATTTTGCAAAAGCCAACTCTTTCATCATGGTCAAAGCTTCTTCAAGTGGATAGAGTTTGCTTTTATCTATTTTTGCTCGTGCGTCTGTTATTCTTTTTCCTCTCTTCATATACAACCCCAAAAAATCCTAAATTTCAAAGTGAAAAAATCAATCAACCACCTCTACTCCCATAGAGCGAGCTGTACCTGCAATAATCTTCTTTGCAGCTTCAACATCATGCGCATTGAGATCCGGCATTTTTAATTTTGCTATCTCTTCAAGCTGAGCCTGAGTAATTTTCCCAACCTTTTTTTTGTTAGGCTCGCTGGATCCTTTTTCAAGTTTCAACGCCTTTTTAATAAGAACAGCAGCTGGTGGAGTTTTAATGATAAACGTATACGTCCTGTCTTCATACACAGTTATAATAACAGGCAATATTGTTCCCTGCTGATCCTTTGTTCTTTCATTGAATGCTTTACAAAACTCCATTATATTAAGGCCATGCTGACCTAAAGCAGGACCAACTGGTGGCGCAGGATTTGCCTGGCCGCCTGGAATTTGCAACTTAATCTGAGTGACTATTTTTTTCTTTTTTGGAGCCATCGTAATCAACCCTATAAAACAATATTTTTTAATTAAATCTTACCAACCTGAATAAAATCTAATTCAACAGGAGTTCCCCTGCCAAATATCTCAACTTTAACACGCAAGCGCCCTTTATCAGGATACACCTCTTCAATAACACCGGTGAATTCTTTAAACGGGCCGTCAATAACCTTAACATGTTCGCCAACTGAAAAATCCATGACCACGGCAACTTTGTCTTTGGTTGTAACTTCACCCATTTTATTGAAAAGGCTATCAACTTCCTTTTCAGAAAGCGGCCTTGGTTTTTCAGTACCAAAAGAACCTACAAAGTTAGTAACCCCCGGAATACTCTTTATTGCCATCCATGTTTCATCATCAAGAACCATTTCAACAAGAACATATCCGGGAAATATCTTCTTTGGCTTTACAACCTTCTTTCCATCTTTTACTGAATGTTCTTCAACAGTTGGAATCTTTACCTGAAATATCTTATCCCCCAGGTTAAGATTCTGGACTTTTTTTTCCAGCGCCAGTTTAACTTTATTCTCATGGCCAGAATATGTATGTATTACATACCACCCTTTTGTCATAGCTATTGCATCACCAGAGATACTATTTTCATCAAAGCAGCATCAACAAGCCATAGAAACAATGCAGTGATAATAACCGTTATAACAACAACCATTGTCAAAGCACTTACCTCATCACGTTCGGGCCAGGAAACTTTTTTTAACTCGTCTCTGGATTCCTTAACAAATTGTACTGTTTTATTAAACACGTTAAGCACCTTATGCTTTAGTTTCTTTATGCAATGTATGCTTATTGCAATGCTTACAGTATTTCATGACTTCAAGCTTGCCGGTTTGCTTTTTCTTATCCTTCTTGGTTGCATAATTGCGATTTTTACAATCTTTACATGATAATAGTACTACTTCACGCATAATGATATCCTATTATTAATAATAGTTTGTATAAGTGTATTGAATTTTTACAGTTTTTTAGCGTTTGTATGCAATTTTATAGATACGAAAGCACGCTATAAATATAGCACACCACGTCAAGTAATTAATTACCTGAATCAAAAAAAAATAAAAATTTTTATAAAATTAATAATGAGCCCACGACCAGAATCGAACTGGTGACCTTTTGCTTACCATGCAAATGCTCTGCCGACTGAGCTACGTGGGCCTGTCTGAAATATACAATATATACAATTTTAATAAAATATTCCTAAAAAAAGGTGTTATTTGTCAAGATTTTTTACAATTTATTCACTGTATTTATTACTTATAACTATTACAGCACGTATACATTTTATAATCCTTATAACAATCAAATTTATGAATTGTTCTGTAAAAACTGTAACAATTTTTCAGCTATCAGCATACCCTGATCAATGAATTCAGGGCCGTAATCCATGCCTGTTTTGGATCTGAATGTATAACGAATGCTATTGATATGTGCAACACCTCCGGGGAAATGGGCAATAATATCCTGGATGGGAATATTCATGGTAGCAATCATGTCCCATATTGTGTATATGAAGTTATCGGGGCCCCACCTGAATTTATCAGCATCATACAGTGCATTTGATAGCAGCATGATATCACTGTTATCCACCATCTGGTACTCTTTAAATGCTTCGTGATTGCGTATGGCAAAACTGATGGCATCAATATCACTTTCAGGCATGAAGTGAGATAGATGTGCCTGTACATACTCTGCAGCTTTTGCCGGATGGTCTTTTTTTTCCCGGTAATAATCATGCAGAAATCCTGCAATGAGTGCCAGCATTGCAAGGTGTATTGACTGGCTGGAAATACCCTTTTCCTTAAGAACTATCGCCGCCGATTCAATTGCTACTTTTTCTGCATGGTAATAGCTGTGCCCTAATGCGCTCCCTTTTTGACGCATGCATCCAGCGCAGTAAGCAATGACTGATGAAACTGTTGATATTTTTTTTGCAATGGCTAAATACCAGTAACTATCGGCATAAAACCGTGGGGCAGGCAGTGTTACAGCAAAGGACTTTATATACTGCCTTCCCCTGCTGATTACATCATGCTGCATGCATTACCCTTTAACAAGTTACTTTAAGCACACATCATCCTGTGACACAACTTTATTGAGCGGGTATTCAATTATTCCATCAGCTCCGGCATTAATGAGTTTAGGGATAAGATCCCTGACCACCGATTCCTGAATAACGCTTTCCACTGAAAACCATGTAGCATTATACAGTTTGGATACCGTGGGTGAAGTTAAGCTTGGTATCAGCTTAACAACATCAGCTAACTTATCTTCAGGGACATTCATTTTTATGCCCACAAGATTATTGGCATTCAGGGCACCTCGCAAAAGCAGCGCAATCTGTTTGATTTTTGCGCGCTTGGCTGAATCCTTCATGCTCTGTTTGTTGGCAATAAGTTTGGTATTGGTTTCAAGCAATGTGTAAATAATCTTAAGGCCGTGTGCTCTTATTGTGGAACCCGTTTCAGTAACCTCAACAATGGCATCCACCAGGCCCTCAACCACCTTGGCTTCAGTTGCACCCCATGAAAATTCAACCTTTACCGGGATATTGCGGTCAGCAAAATATTTTTTGGTAAAGTTAACAAGCTCTGTTGATATGGTCTTGCCTGCACAGTCTTCCAATGTCTTGATGGGCGAATCGTTGGGTACCGCTAAAACCCATTTTGCCTTCTGAGTGCTAACCTTGGAATAAATCAGGTCAGATATTATTTCAACATCAGACTCGTTTTCCAGTATCCAGTCAAGGCCGGTTAGCCCAACATCAAGTACGCCGCTTTCCACATATTTTGACATCTCCTGTGCACGGACAAGGGAACAGCTAATCTCGGGGTCATCAATGCTGGGGAAGTAATTCCGTGATGATACTGATATTGAAAAACCTGCCCGCTTAAAAAGTTCTATTGTTGCACTTTCTAAACTACCTTTAGGAATTCCTAACTTGATAAGGCTCATTTTTTATCTCCATATTTATCTTCAGGATTAAAGATTTTTATACCATCTACTTTTAGATCACCGCCTTCAACAACCCTGTAAAAGCAGCTACGATAACCGGTATGGCATGCTGCATCGCCTATCTGATTAATTTTTAGTAACACACAATCGTTATCACAATCAATGCGTATTTCTTTTACTTCCTGCACGTTGCCAGAAGACTCGCCTTTTTTCCACAATTGCTTTCGTGACCTGCTCCAGTAATGGACTATGCCTGTTTTCAATGTCAGTTCAAACGCTTCTTTGTTCATAAATGCAACCATCAAAATTTCGCCGGTTTTATAATCCTGCGCCACTGCTGGTACCAGCCCATCCAACTTGGTGAAATCAAGCTCAATCATTGGATTATCCTCTTCTAGTATATAATAAAATTTTTTATCATGAACTATCGCCAAAAAAATAAAAATAAATTTAAATTTATATATACAATACTACCATTTGTATGCGATAGTGTATTAATACCACAGTGTGGTTTAAAAATCATTAAAATGTATTCATAAAATAGTAAAATTCTATTGACAAATGTATTTTTGAAATATCACGAGTATTTATTCCTTATAGTGAGATAGCACCATATATACTGTCCCATGACGTTGCGTGGGATTGATTTTGATATTTTTTGTGTGAGGGTTTCAATGGATTATTCTAAAACCGTTAATCTTCCTGCTTCTGATTTTCCCATGAAGGCAAATCTTCCTTCCCGTGAACCTCAGATATTGCAGAAATGGGAAAAAGAGGATATTTACAAACTGATACAGAAATCCCGTGAGGGCAATGAATTATACATTTTACATGATGGTCCACCGTATGCCAATGGTCACATACACCTGGGGCATGCATTAAATAAGATTCTCAAAGACATCATTGTAAAGCACAAGACAATGAGTGGGTTTAAAGCCCCATTTGTGCCTGGATGGGATTGTCATGGTCTGCCTATTGAACTGCAGGTTACAAAAGAACTGGGTGATAAAGCCAAAAAGCTCCCAAAACAGGAAATCAGAAGGCTGTGCAGGGACTATGCACAGAAATTTATTGATATTCAACGAGAAGAATTTAAACGCCTGGGGGTTTTTGGCGAGTTTGATAATCCCTATTTAACCATGTCACTGGATTATGAAGCCACCATTGTGGAAATTTTTGGGTCGCTTTTTGAACGGGAATTTATTACTAAAGGGAAAAAACCTATTTACTGGTGCCCAACCTGTGTAACAGCACTGGCCGAAGCCGAAGTTGAATATCATGATCACTCATCACCGTCAATTTTTGTTAAGTTTAAAGTGGATCCCACATCCGTAACATTCAAAGGGGTTGATGCTAACAACCTGTATGTGGTGGTATGGACCACAACACCATGGACGTTACCTGCCAACCTGGCTGTTTGTTTTCATCCAGATTTTGATTACTCAGCTTATACGTCAGGTAACGAGTATTTAATTATGGCAGATGGACTTGCGGAATCATTTTCCGCCATAACTGGAAAAACCTTAGGTGAAAAGATACCCTTACCAATTGACATCATACGCTCACTGAAAGTATACCATCCTTTTATTGACAGGGAATCAAAAGTCATCTTTGGCGATTTTGTTACACTGGATCAGGGTACCGGCATTGTCCATATTGCCCCGGGGCATGGACTTGAGGACTACATTGTAGGTCTTCAATACGGGCTTGATGTATTCTGCCCGGTTGATGATGAAGGTAAATTTACCGATGAATTTGCCCTCATGAAAGGCGTCAATGTCTTTGATGCTAACCCAAAAATAATAGATCTTTTAAAAGAAAAAAATGTACTGATTTTTACCAATGATATTGAACATTCATATCCCCACTGCTGGCGCTGCAAACAGCCGCTCATCTTCAGGGCTACCGCTCAGTGGTTTTTACTCATTGACCATAATGATATGCGACAGTTAGCTTTACAGGTAACTGAAGATGTACAGTGGATCCCTGAATGGGGTAAATTGCGGTTTAAAAGCATGGTAGAAACACGCCCTGACTGGTGCCTTTCACGGCAGCGTTCATGGGGGGTTCCCATTCCTTCCTTCTACTGTAAAAAATGTGGAAAAAACCAGATGAATGCTGAAACCATCTTTTATTTTGCAAAGATTGCTCGAGAGCGCAGCATTGAATCATGGTATACCGATGAGATACACAGTCTTATTCCTGAAGGCTTTACCTGCGAATGCGGAAGCGACGATTTTGAAAAAGAATATGATATTCTGGATGTATGGTTTGACTCAGGCGTTTCACATTTTGCAGTGCTTGACAGCCGGGATGACCACCGCTGGCCATCCGACCTGTATTTAGAGGGAAGCGACCAGCATCGAGGCTGGTTCCAGTCTTCATTGTGGCCAGCACTTGCACTGCGCCAGCGGGCTCCATATAATACCGTACTGACTCACGGTTTCATGTTAGACGATCAGGGGCGGGCAATGAGTAAATCCCTTGGTAATGTTATCCCGCCTGATGATATAATCAACAAGTTTGGTGCCGATATCCTGCGTCTGTGGGTTGCTTCCGAGGACTATCGCAATGATGTCAGGATTGGTTACGATATGATACAGCAAATTGCAGATTCATACCGTAAAATCCGCAACACCTTTAAATTCATGATAGGGAACTGTGCTGATTTTAATCCTTCACAGTGTGTCCATTACGATGAGCTATCGGACACTGATAAATGGATACTGCATAAACTCTATACCCTTTCCAATCAGGTGCGCCAGCACTATGAACAGTATGAATTTCACCTTGTGTACCGCCGAATACTGAACTTCTGTACGGTGGACCTTTCATCACTGTATTTTGATATTTCAAAAGACATCCTTTATGTAGAAGCAAAGGATTCCAAATTGCGAAGAGCAAATCAGACTGTCCTGTACCATGTTACCGAAACACTGCTTCGACTCATTGCACCGGTACTGGTGTTCACTGCCGAAGAAATATGGCAATTTTTAGGCAAAGAATCTTCCGTGCATGCTGATGTATACAGTGAACTGCCTGCGGAATGGCACAACGAAACACTGGCAAAGAAGATGGATGCTCTCATTGACATCAAGAAAGATGTATTGAAGGCTTTAGAGATAGCTCGAAAGGAAAAGAAAATTGGTAGCTCGCTTGAGGCGGATGTTCACATATATATTGCAGGTGCGTCATCAAAAGAGCTTTTGCAGTCAATGAGCGATAGTAACCGCTTTTTCCAGGTGGCCGAAGTGCACATTGAAGATAAAAAACTGGATGGCATGGCCGATTATGACAGTAGCTCCATACTGGTAGTTAAATCAACAGGGAAAAAATGTGTCAGGTGCTGGAATTATTCGCACGACATTGGTTCACACCCGGATCACCCGGAACTTTGCAAACGATGCACCGATATTGTATTGAAGCTGTAAGGATACCACAATGAAACAAGAAACAAAAAACACATTGATTGCAGTGTTGATTTTTATTCTTATTTTAGGAAGCGACATTATAACAAAAGCGCTTGTGGAAAAATATATTTCTATGTATGAACGGGTCAATGTGCTGGGTAGCTTTGTACAACTGACACTTATCTACAATCAGGGTGGGATATTTGGTATACTACAGGGATATCAGCAGTTTTTCCTTATTATTTCAATTATTGTGTTTTTGCTTCTTGTTGCATACTTTATACTTGAAAAGAACAAAACGCTTATCTTTACTGTAAGCATGGGACTTATCTGCGCAGGCGCCATAGGCAATATTTTAGACAGGATTACCGGTAAACCCGGGGTGGTTGATTTTATCTACATTGGTAGTGATGATGTTTTTCGCTGGCCAGCATTTAATATTGCTGATTCTTCAATTGTGGTAGGTGCAACACTTCTTGTTATCCACCAGCTTATTGAAGAGAAAAAACGGAAAGCTCAAAATAAATACAATTAATTAATACGTATCAATTACAGTAATTTCACCACTTGCTATTTCTTTATCTTTGACTATTACTTTCACTATATACGTACCCTCAGCATACAGGGACAATGGTATTGTAGCAGTATTACCATCAGGATTTATGGTATAATCAAAGCGGGTATACTCAGGCTGGCTGTATTTCTTTTTTCCATACACGATTACCGTTGCTGTATTACTTCCAAAAGGCTCCTGTGCCATAACATACAGCGTCATATCACCTGTGGTAAATTCTTTTCCGCAATGAACGGGTTTGCCATCCTTATCAACACCTTCACAAAACTGCAGTGGTGCTTCTTTGCCACAGGTAACCATGCTGATAACAGCCACACACAGCAACAACTTATAGAAGTGAACCCTGTATATCCTCATCATCTTCTATTTCCCCTGTATCCTCTTTAACTTTAACCGATTTTTTTTGTACCGTTCCATCAGGCTGCTTTTGCAACACCTCAATCTTGCGTTCTGCTTCTTCTAATTTTTGCCGGCAAAACTTTGCCAGTTCAACACCCCTTTCATAGTACTGTATGGACTGCTCCAGCGTCAGTTCACCAGACTCTAACTTTGATGCTATTGCCTCAAGCTCTTCCAGCGCATCCTCAAAGGTTATTTTCTTAGCCTTTTTTTCCAAAGCTCACCTCTTCATTTACCAATTGTATATCACATTGCATTGACCCATCATAGACAATAACCCTGATAGTATCACCCTGGTGGATCTTCTTTATTGAAGAAACTATCTGTGAATCTTTCAGTGTAATGGAATAACCCCGCTTCAGCACACTTACCGGTGAAAGGTGCTCCAGTTTGCTTGCATTCATCATAAAGATGTGCCAGTAGTTTTGCAATCTATTTTTTATAATAAGCTCTAAATCCCTTACACGACTTAACCGTTCTTTTGTATCCGTGATACATTTGTGCGTCAACGCCTGTATCCTGTTTTCAGCGTCAGCCAGCGCTAGCTCATAGTTTTCAACCAGGCTCATGGGATTTTGAAAAACCCTGCGCCTGACAATTAGCATTATGCGATTAGCAAACGACTGTACCATCATGGTAAGCCGCCGCATCATACGCATGGTGTAATTGTCAATAGCAGCTATAAGTTCTGCTTTTACCGGCACGGCAATCTCAGCTGCTGCTGATGGTGTGGGTGCGGCAACATCTGCTGCTAAATCGCTTAATGGATGGTCAATCTGGTGCCCAACTGCGGAAATAATAGGCACTCTGGAGCCGGCAAATGCTCTAACCACGGCTTCTTCGTTAAATGCCATCAAATCCTCAAATGAACCTCCGCCACGGCCGGCAATTATGACATCCACTCCCCACTGCGGATTATTCAGTTCCTGTATACCGGTAACTATCGACTCAACTGCCCCTTCACCCTGTACCTTTGCAGGTGCAAGGATAATTTCAATATTGGGGAAGCGACGCATTGCTACCTTTATGATATCACGGATGGCAGCACCTGTTGGCGATGTCACCACACCAATACGCCTGGGTAGTGCTGGAAGCGGTTTTTTTCGTTCAGGCGCAAACAACCCTTCTTTATGTAATTTTTCCTTAAGCTTTTCAATCTTCTGTAACAGTTCACCCAGGCCTTCTTTGCGGATTTTATACACAATAAATTGATATGAACCGCGCTTTTCAAACACCGTAACGCCGCCAAACACCACCACACTCATGCCTTCTTCAAGCTTGAAATCCAGATGCTTGTTTGCATGTTTAAAAAAAACAGCCTGAATTACGGCCCCTTCATCTTTCAGGGAAAAATAGATGTGCCCTGACGAATGGTACGTAAGGTTAGAAATTTCACCCTTTACCCACACACCATTAAGCTCAGGCGTTGACTCAATGAGCTGTTTCAGTATTCCAGTAATATCGCTTACGGAATACACTGTTTCGGTATTTTCAATTTCTTCAATCATAGATTACTCAAAAGGCAAATGGACAGTTCCGTTATAAATGGTTCCCCGCATAATATCAAGCGTTACTTCCTGGCCCTGTTTCAGGTTGATTTCATTAATAGTAATCCCACCAATGACAGGTATTTCATTCTCCCTGCAGTAATGAATGATGGGCGCACTGATGCTGCATTCACCGGTTATCACGGCTCTTGGCTTTGTGCCTTTAATATGCGCAATGTCATCAGCCACAATAATAGTATTGGGCGATAGTTCTACGGATTGGCTTGTTCCTATGATACCACGAACCACCCCTTCGCCAAATCCTGTTCCTCTGGCTATCTCCTGGGCTACCACATATATACGCATGACGTTTGTTCCACCGGTTACACCCGCCAGAATCCCTGCAGTGATAACAACCAGATCGCCATCATGAACAAGACCGTTTACCCTGCCTATTGCTATTGCTTCATCAACCAGTTCGTTAATATCGTTGCACTGTTTTATCTGCAGTGGGATAACCCCATACGATAACGCTAACTGATTTACCACCTTGTGATTGGTTGTTACTGCTATTACCGGTATCTGCGGTTTATACTTGGAAATCTTGCGTGCAGTATATCCTGACTGTGTGGCAGTAAGGATGGTATCGGCACCTAACGTTTTTGCTGATTCATGCGCTGACAGTGCAATAGCATCGGTTATAGTGGATTTTGTATAGATCTTTTTTTCTGCAATTGTTGCTTTATATATAACAGTCTTTTCAGCATATTCAGCAATACGTGCCATGGTTTGCACGGCTTCTACCGGATACTGACCAAATGCTGTTTCTCCGGAAAGCATGAGTGCATCTGTTCCATCAAATACTGCATTGGCCACATCGGTTGCCTCTGCCCGTGTTGGTATGGGATTACGTATCATTGAATCAAGCATCTGCGTTGCAGTAATCACCGGAATAGCCTGCTGGTTACATTTTTCAATAATCATCTTCTGGACTATCGGTACCTGTTCAATGGGGATTTCTATACCCAGATCACCACGCGCCACCATAATCCCCTGCGAAGCAGCGATAATGTCGTCAATATTGGCAACTGCTTCATGCTTTTCAATCTTTGAAATGATGGGTAATGTTCCGCCAAACTCTTCCATGATGCTTCTAAGCTGTATGACATCATGAGCGCTGCGCACAAACGACAGTGCTATCATGTCAACATCATGTTTTATGGCAAATTCTAAATCACTAATGTCCTTTTGTGTAATAGAACTGGTTTTTATGGAAGCATTGGGAAGATTAATACCCTTGTTGTCTTTCAGTTCACCACCACGTATAACTGTAGTGTAGATATCAGTGTTTTCAACCTCGTCAACACGCAATTCTAATAAGCCATCGTCAATAAGTATGGTTTGCCCCTTGTTTACCGATTCTGGAAGTTCTTTTAACGAGACACTGACAGCAACTGAATTGCCCGGCACACTTCGTGTGGTAAGGATAAACTGCTGACCCGGCTCCAGCATTACTTTTTCTTTCAATGTGCCAATGCGAATTTTTGGTCCCTGCAGATCAGCTAAAATACCAATGGGGACGTTCAACTCTTTTGACACTTCACGAATGAGTGCAATGCGCTGTGCATGCAACTCTTGTGTTGAATGTGACATGTTAAGCCGTGCCACGTTCATGCCAGCTTTGACAAGTTGTATTATCATTTCTTTAGATTCACTTGTTGGTCCAATGGTACATACTATCTTTGTTTTGCGCATAGACTTACACCGCTTATTGTTAATTTTAGAAATGTGATTTGATATTTCTTTACATCACAGAATGGCATGGAGTTGTTTCTTTTTCAAGATATTTTTGAATACTCTTTATGCACTTTCTTTTGTCCAGGCGGCTACAAAAGAAAGTGCCAGAGAAAAAAGCCTTCTAATTTGCTATATGGCTACCCTTTTAGCAGCGTGCTGTGGAAGCCATCCTGCCAAAGTATAGGTTGGTGAGCACTTCAACAAGCTCAGTGACCTCCCGTTGATCCAAGGTTGCTGAGTTTATCGAAGCACGCACGCGACCTTATGAAGACGTACCTCCTGTACGGCTATCCTTCCCTTTCTGTTGGTTTAGAAATAAGAATTTGATGGTTATGTACTTCAAGTAAAATAATTTTTAATTTATGATTTAGCAAAACTCGCCGCGCTCTCTCCGTGAAAATATTTCCACTCATCTCACCAGCTTATAAAAACCTTGCAATTTGTACCTGTTGTCTTCACACTGTCATTACAATCGCACAATAGTATATCATACCATGGATAACCCGGTACTACATTTCCTGTGTATTCACTACACCACCATATCACCACAAGACAGAGAATATCTTTTTTCATTACTTTCTTATACCGAAAAGCACCAGTACAATACATTACAATCCGATAGCAAGAAGGCTGAATTTTTAGTATCCAGGTGTGCATTGAAAGCGCTGGCAAAGCTTACAGGCTTTGAGACACTACATTACAACTTCGCTACGAAAAAAACATTACACAACAAACAGCCATTGTATATATCACTGTCACACACACACAGCGCTGTTGCGGTATCTTTGTCTTATACGCCGCATGGCATTGACATTGAACCATATACCCGACACGTCGCATATCGAAACGCAATCATACAACGCTATTTTGCTCCATCTGAGCATCAATATATTAATCACCTGCCATGGGGCAAAACCAAACGCTTTTTACACCTGTGGACCCTTAAAGAGGCAATTGCCAAATCACAGGAACTATCGCTTACGCATGCTCTTGAGTATGATACAGTAACAAACCCCAATGAGTTACTTTTAGCAAACTTTTTTGTATGGAAGAAATATATATGTGGCATTGCAATTGGCGATAGTTACTGTGAAAAAATCCTCATTCGTCAGTACACCATGGATGGAAATGAGCTAGCTGGATTTCTTTGCGGATGTGGGCGATACCGGATTCGAACCAGTGACCTCCTGCATGTGAGGCAGGCGCTCTAACCTGCTGAGCTAATCGCCCTTTTGCTATTCTGCTATGTGTAATCAATACAACATCGTAAAATTGTTTTGTCAAGTATATTTGGAAGTGGATGTGCTGATTGAAGCCTTATAAAAGCAACCCCTCTTTTAGTAAACATTCCTGTAAAAAATTACGTATCTCTTTTTTTGAAATTACTTCAACAGGTTCAAGATGTGCTATAGAATCATCCTCTATATCATCAATATAGAGCAACGCCATGCAAAAAAGTTTTAATGTGAGTCCCGGAATTGCATTTTTTGCCATATTAAAAATATTTTTTACACCAATTTTTTTTGTTATAAAATAAAGGTCATAGTAATCTCTGTATTTTGCACGCAAAAAAAGTACATGTATTTTCATAGAAGCTATTGCTTCCAGGCTAGCAATATTAAAATTATTGATAGTATCCGGTTTTAAAAATTTCCAACCTGCATTAAAAAATGTCACTTTTGTAGTGTTTAAACGCAAATCAAGAATGTCAGCATCTTCATTTAAGATTTCTTTTTCATTAAAACGGTCTATATACTGTAAAATCTGACGTTTGTTAAATTGTTCTTTATCCCATGTAAAAAAATCTAAATCTTCACTTTTCCGGTGATGCAGATACATAGCCAAAGCAGAACCACCTACAAAAACAAAATTACGTAAAAATTTTGCTGTAGATATAAGTTCATAAAGTACTTTTGCTGCATCACTGGTTAAAGCATCTGAATACTGGTTGTTCATGGATTGCCTTTTTAATATCTTCTCCTTCAATATCCAATCCAAAGATAGCACGTGCTAAAAAAACGCTGAGTTTTATAAAACGGTTATCATATTTTATTGTTTTTTCCCATACTTTTTTTAATCGTTCTGTACCATATAATTCACAGGCAACATATATATCATCAACATCACCATATTTCATTATATGCTCCAATAGAATATCATCAGGGAAATTTATATGATTAGTATTATACGACCACAATAATCCACGTTTTTTAAGGCTATTGTAAAGTTTTTGTTTTTTTTTGGCTAAGTCCATGGTTTTGCAATTTCTAAAAAAATTTTCTCAAATTACCAATAAGTTTTTTTACATAACACTATTGTAATATACAACCGTAGATTATCAAGCACAAATATTAACATTATGTAGGTACTGTTGTTAGTGATATATCTATATTGAAAATATCCTTGATAATATTACGTATACATATTATATGTATACGTAATAATTTGCTACAAAAGGATTACTATGGAATCACTGCATCCAAACGATTGCCTGTACTACCTTGTAACCCGTGTATCGCTATCGCTAACATCACTGTTAAAAAAACGTTTGGTGGAATCAGGATGTGATTTTGTTAAACCGGCATATATTGGTGTTCTTTTATGGCTATGGATGGATGATGGCATGGGAACCATGCTTGGAAAATTTGGAAAAGATGAAGGTATTAAACTCAATGACCTTGGAAAGCTTGCAGGACTGGAACCTTCCAGCATGACTGGCCTTATTGACCGCATGGAAAAGGATGGCCTGGTAGTTCGAGCTAATGACCCCAAAGACCGCAGGGTCACCAACATTCAACTTACCCAAAAAGGCATTAATGTCAGAAAGCACATCATTGAAATAATGGACACTGTTACAAAAGAAATTTTTGCCACTATCCCCAAGAAACAGGAAGACATTGCAATGGATGTGTTAAAAAAGATTTTAATAAGCGCCAGTAACCTGGAGAAATTTTAAAATCACAGGGAGGCAATAAAATATTATATGCAAATACCACTTTTTTGCCTATATCTACTTTGCATGCCTCATAACGTGGCACAATTATATACATGACAGCTATATTGTATGTATACATAATCATCATGGAGGTTACAACATGTGCTCTTCAATAAAACCTTTACTCCTGAAATTATTTTTTAATTCCATCCCCTTTTACCGAAGGACCGGTGGGAGAGTTATCTACATATCTCCTGACGAAACAGAAGTACATATAAAGCTGCCACATAAATGGAGCACAAAAAATTTCGTGGGCACCATTTATGGAGGACATATCTACAGCGCAATTGATGGTGTGCACTTTACCTTATTTTTAAGGAAATTTAAAAATAAATACATATTGTGGGATAAATCATCAACCATTCGTTTTCTTAAGCCAGCACGAACATCACTCATTGCTAAAATTAAAATTCCAGATGACGAGTTTGATGCTATACAGCATGAACTAAAACACAATGAATCAGTTGAAAGAACATATACCATTGAGTGGAAAGATAACGCTGGAAATATAGTTGCCCAAATTGATAAAGTACTATACTTTAAGAATAAAAAAGCATTATAAACCGCCAAATCAAGATTGTTACATATACTTTATTTAAACGTCAGTGATGCTAGCTGTAAGCTTAAATCCCACAGCTTCTCTCTCAATGAAGTGTCCAGGGCGTTTTTTGCATACGGTTTCTGAGTAAACCTGTCAAAAAATTTTCCATTGATATTTTCAACGTCAGGGCTTACAGCAAGCCATACTGGCGCCTGTGCACCATACTCAGGTTCTGCCCATGCTCGTTTTAAAATCCGTAACAATAATCCCATTATTCCGGAACTATCGCCTAAATTTGTCCGTATAACGCCGGGATGCACTGCATTTATTGTTACGCCACTGTTTTCAATAATGTGTGAAAACTTCTGCGTAAAATAAATATTGCATAACTTTGTATTCATATAGGTTGAAAGTTTTCCAAAATCTTTTCCATAAGGGGTTTTTTCGATATCAACATTGCCAAAAACATACAACCCTGCATTTACATTAACTATTCGTGATGGCTTATTTTTTTTCAGTTGCTTATACAGCATGATACTCAGGATAAGCGGTGCCATGTGATTTACCATAAAAGCCATCTCCAGCCCATCAGAATTAATCTCAAGCTTCTGTGGCCATATTCCCGCGTTATTGATTAACACCGAAACATCCGGAAAATTTTTCAGTATCTTCTGTGCAATACTTTTAACAGATTGTATGGAACCAAGATCACCTTCAATCAGGTCAACGCGCGGATTCCCTGTAACTTTTTTTATTGTGTCACATGCTTCTTTACCCTTAGCGGCATTGCGCGAAACAATCACAACGTGATACCTTTGCCTGACTAATTCCGTTGCAATAGCTCTGCCTATTCCTGCATTACCACCGGTTACCACTATTGTGTTTGATTTCATAGTATATCCTTTTTAATGATTTTCTTTAATCATAGTAATAAAAAACCTGATTGTCAATTGTATTATTATTTCAATTATTGCGGATAAATTACTCTTTATTGCTAAATGTAAAGTAACCCATAAACTATGGAATAGTTTTTATTCTTCATTATGTGTATTGATTTAAATGTTGACTGATGCGATAATTATATTGATACATAGATCCTGGATCATGTTCAGCATGACAGTGTACAACACAGGTACTGGTAATTTTTGACCTGAATTATTCTTTCTTTATAGGAGAAAATCATGCCTTCACCCACACAACTATCAAACAAGGAAAAATACTCTTTTGCTGTTGCCGGATTTGGGCAAAATATGGTTATCACGTTTACAGTAACCTTCATGCTGGTATACCTGTATGAAGCTGTTGGATTCAGCCTGTCAGGTATTGCTGCACTCACTGCAATTATTACCGGTGCCAAGATATGGGATGCTATTAACGATTTTATTATGGGCATGATTGTTGACCATACCCGCACCCGGTGGGGCAAATTACGTCCGTATATTTTATTCACTTCTTTTCCCATTGCGCTTTTAACAATTCTGCTTTTTGCAATTCCACAAACAACTGAAACATATAAACTAATCTATTTTGGCATTGTCTATGTATTGTGGGGAATGATATACACCATTGCTGACGTTCCCTACTGGGGACTGGCAGGTTCCATTACGGTTACCATACCTGATAGGGTAAGCCTCATTGCCCTTGCACGAACATTACAGGCAATAGCATTAGCAATCACCACCATTGCAAGCCCCCTGCTTGCCCACTGGTTAAGCTTTGCTGAAAAAACCACTGCTGCAGGCTGGACACGCACTGCTATCATTATATCAGTACTTGGTATGGGACTTTTTACATTAGCATTTTTTAACACAGAGGAAAAGGTACCCCTTCCACAGCAAAAGCAAACCATAAAGCAAATGATTAGAGCGATAGTTACCAATAAACCATTCCTTTTAGTATTGATTGGCAGTGCATTAAATTTTGGACGTAGTATTGTCCAGGTTGGTGGAGCTGTGGTGGCGGCGATAGTATTTGGTGATGAAAAAATATTCACTCTGCTTGGCGGTGCACTTATAGCAGCAATAATTATATCAAACCTGATTACCCCATTTGTTTTACGGTATATGTCAAAGAAGACATTGATGATAGCTTCCAGTATTGTGGCAGCTTTAGTGTATACAGCAATGTACTATATTGGCTACAGCAACCTGTGGATTTTTGTTTTCATGCTGTTTGTCTCAGGTTTTTTTACCGGGTTTTTTATTGTGGTGCAGACAGCCATGATAGCTGACTGCGTTGATTATTATGAATATAAAACTGGTGAGCGCAATGAAGGCGTAAGTTTTGCAGGGCTTACATTTATTTCAAAGCTTATGGGTGCGCTTGCAACAATGGCATTTGGCATGGTTGTAGTAGCTATTGGCTATTCAAAAGGGGTGACAGTTACGCCTGAAATTCAAAATGGAGCTTTCTTTTCAATAACTATATTGCCGGCAATCAGTTGCCTCATTGGCACCATACCATTTATTTTTTATCCTTTGACTGATCAAAAACTTGAATGCATACTCAAAACACTAATTGAGCGAAGAGCTACAATAACACCATAACATTAATACATCACAAGTGAAAATAATTTATTTACTATAACCTGAACAAAAGGGTTTTAATTTCAAATTTCGTGAAATGCACAGTATTCCCTTCTATCTTTTTGATAATACGTTCCAGCAAATCGGCTTCATACGCCTCTTTATATGTAAAGCCAGTAGTAAATGTTGTGGATATATCATTGCCAAAACATTCATACATCCTGATTACAATAGCATCTTCATTTTCAGCTTTTTTGATAGTTTCAATAACAATACTCTTATTGTCCACAATAATTAATGGTTTTATCTTCACCTGTTTGTTTACTACAATTGGCGGATAATTAAAGTGATACCCAAGCGGTATGGTTTCACTATCCTGCAGTCTGCCTTTATGCGGATACAGGGCATATCTGAATGTGTGTCTGCCTCTATCTGCATAAGGGTCAGGATACACTGGCGAACGCAATAGATTCAGGCTGATAATACCATCCTTAACCCTGTGTCCATATTTGCAATCGTTGATTAACGATACACCATAATCATTATCTGAAACATCCACCCATTTGTGCGCACAAATTTCAAACTGTGCTTTTTCAATTGATGTACTGTTTTTGGTGCTTCGTGCAATATTGCCAAATTGAATATCGCAGGTAACTGTATCGCTGTACACGGATGGTACAAAATCAGCTCTGAGCATTGTAAACGTTTCATGGTAATCACACTCAGTGGAAAATTCAACATAAGGCTTTCCAGCATACAGAATAATATCCTGTGTAAGGGTTGTTTTGCCATGACGAAAGTAATTTCGCCTGAACACCTGTGGACCATCAGTATGTGTTTCATAATCTATAAGTTTTAGTTCTCTTTTTCTTTTTTGGTGATAGTTACTGTCAATGTCCCACGCATTGAAAAACCTGAATTTGTCAGTGTAGAGCACCAGCTTATTCAGATAATCTGTGCAAATCTCTTTTCTATGTGTTTTATCAAATACAGAAATGATATGGCCTTCTTTTGCAAATTCAACCCGCAACAGTTCATTTTCAATGTAACTGTCGCCACCTGCAACCGAAAAATGGGAATCGACAGGTTCCATGTATGCGCTGGAATATCCTTCCATCTGGCACCGATACCATGAACTATCGCCCTTACTATATTCCGTACGGGTAAAAGGTGTTGTATTAATACATGCTATGCCACCAGACTCTGAAAGATAATCAACTATGGTGTTGATCATTGTTTGCAGTTCATGTGCCAGCAGCCTGTAGCGTTGCACACTTTCATCATAAACCCTTTTGACGCTTGAACCAGGCAAGATGTCATGAAACTGATACAGCAAAACCTCCTTCCAGATAGTTTCAAAAAATTGATGAGGATATGTAAAGCCGTTACAATATGCATACGTTGCCAGAAATTCACAATCGTGAAGCAGGCACTCCAATCTACGGTTGTAATATTTACTTAAAGCCTGTGTGGTGTAGGTTCCCTGATGCTTTTCTAAGTACAGTTCACCATGATATGCAGGAAGCTTATGTTGAATAGCATCCAGCCGTTGAAAATAATCTATTGATTTGCCAAAATGCACCTGTGGTAACCATTGCAGTTTTTGCTGCCGCTTGATCAGTTCAATATGTGTTTGTGTAGGACCACCACCACCATCGCCATTCCCATAGACAAGAAGGGCATTGTTATGGATATCCTTTTCTAAAAAATTTTCTACAATGCGTTTTACACACAGCGGTGTTGCTCCACTTGTGTAATCACCTTCAGGTGGCATGTGGGCTATGACACTGCTGCCATCAATGCCAACCCAATTAAATGTTGTGTAAGGAAATTTATTGATCTCATTCCACGCAAGCTTGATTGTACAGAAATAGTCAATACCTGATTTTTTTAATATCTGCGGAATGTTACCGTTAAAACCAAATGCATCAGGAAGCCAGCAGGTTACTACATCACAGTTGAATTCCTCTTTAAAAAATTTTTTCCCATAGTAAATCTGGCGCACCAGCGATTCACCGCAGGGTATATTGGTATCGCACTCAACCCACATGCCACCCTGCAATTCAATAGCACCAGTGTTTACTGCTTTTTTTATTGCATCATAGAGTACAGGCTGACTTTGCTTTATCCACTCAAACATCTGCGGCTGGCTTGCACCAAACACAAATTCAGGATATTGCATGCTATTCTGAAGTGCGTTGATTAGTGTACGCACAGCTTTGCGCTTTGATTCCCTTATTGGCCATAGCCACGCTAAATCCAGATGTCCCTGACCCACTGCAGTAAGGAATACTTCATGGGACTTTTGTTCAAGGTCATGCATCTTTGAAATAATTTTCTTAGCTTCTGCAACGTTGTGTGGTAAAAAATTTTTTACCGCTGCATAGGATTTATCCAGCAACAGCTTGATGTTATTTTTTATAGGCTCATCATCGCAGGCACAATAGGCAAATGCAAGCGTCAGGTAGTCAAAATAAAAATCTTTAACATCATCACGGCTCAGTGCAAGGTATGCATACTTGAAACGGGCTTTCCCAAATGGCTGAATTATCTTCCCATTAAATCCTGCATCAACCCATACATCAATTACACCTGAATCCCATGTGTTTTCGTCAATGTCAATAACACGCATATCCCAGGTTGGCTGCAGGTAATCCATAAATGTGATACGGCTGTTGATTGCACTTACTGGCTCACCATGTCCATTGACTACCAGCCCTTCTCCGCCGATATCAACACAGCACACAACAGTACTATGTCTGTACTGCTGGGGGATTTTACCTTTGAAATGAAACCAGGCACAGGTATATGCTTTACCCCACTTTGCGCCAGGTTTTATGCTGCTAAAGCGTATGTCATGGTTCTTTTCAAAGGGTATTGGCTCATCACTGATAGCAATGAATGCATCAAGATCTGAAATCTTCTGGTAGATATGCTTTCGGATAGCATGTAACCTGTATACCAGAATTGGATATCTATATATGCCCCATTCAGCTTTCATACTCTTCTCATGGTAAAGCTATATCTACAATAACTCAAACCAGGGAATACAGTAAACTTTTGTGTTATTTATTACTGTTTCACAAGCTAATGCTACGTTAACAATATATGCCTCTTTTGGCGAATATGTGTTGATAAAATTTCGCAAAGACCTGCTAACGCTGAGATTTTTTAGTGCACTGTATTTAACTTCAACGGGAAGTATCTCCAATCCTTTATTGATCACAAAATCCACTTCAGCTTTGTCCTTAGTCCTCCAGTAGTGAATTGATGCGCCTGTGTTTTTATATCTATCTTTCAATAACAAAAATATAAGATTCTGGAAAACAAAACCACCTGAGAACATATCCACTGTACCAGATGTACCATTAATAAAATTTAATAATCCAATGTCATTAAAATAGACCACGGGCATTTTAGTTAACTCCTTGCGAACATTCCTGTAAAAGGGGGAAACCATGATAATGACAAATGTTTTTTCAGCATACGCTAAATAATTTTTTACTGTTTGAATAGCAATACCTAAGGTTGATGATAATTCAGCACCATTTATACATTTGCCCACCTGAGAAGCCAGCAAACGTATGCAGTGTTTAAATGCCTGAATCTTTTCAACTTTCATTAAATATGATATATCCTTTTCAATATAACTTGTATATATTTCATTCAGTATATCTGTTTTTTCTTTTATTGTATTTTCTAACACAACACGGGGATATCCTCCAAAATTCAAATACTCATTGAGTAAATAACCTGCTTCTTCTTTATGCAATCTACAATATTCTTTAATGGCGTTGTGATATTTATAATCCGTTTTGTATTGTAAAAATTCTTGAAGTGTTATGGTAGATAATTCAAATACTCTTTTACGCCCAATAAGCGATTCATGAATCTTTTCCTTTAACTCAAGGCTACCTGAACCTGAAACAATGAACTTGTATGGAAGCTCCATGTCATAGAGGCCTTTTAAAAACAGCCCTGCATTTTCTTTCCGCTGTATCTCACCTATAAATATGTATGCTTTTTGAGATCCACATTCTAATTGTAATTTTTGAATCAAAGCCTGTTGTGATACAAAGTGAACACTATCTTTTTCAAAATCTAAACTTAAAAATATTGTTTTTCCTCCTTTTTTTAATACATCTTGCTGAACCATTTTCATGAGCGTGGTTTTACCCGCCTGACGTGGACCAACAATTAAGGTTATCTCTTTTTTTTCTAAATGTTCAAGTACATCAGACAATATGTCCCTTTTTATATACATAGTTTTAATATTCCAGCCATCAGTAATGAATATACGATGCACATTTATAATTGTCTTCAGCTTCATTTTTCAGAAGCTTACATTACTCTGTACATGGAGTATACCAATAGTATTATTATAAGAATCGATATACTTATAAATTAACACGATAATTATTAAAGTCAAGTATTATTTATATCGTATTATAAAAATAATTTATGTGTTCATATTTTTTACTTTTTATAAACATTGCACCATCAATCAATAATAATCACGATTAACAAATACACACTTACAACACATCAGACATTGGTAATTTCAGATTCCAATCCTCGCACCAATCGTAGTAGTTCCTGCGCATTTTCTGCTAATTTTATTGATCCGGCTGCATTGCTCTGTGCAGTATCGTTGACTGCAGCTATTGATTTAGCTATTTCTGTTGCTGCAGTCTTCTGCTCTTCTATGGCTGCAAGAATGCTGTCTGAAAAATTCTTTAATGTCTGTGCATCACTGCGTACCTGCTCATTATTAGTTAGCTGCTCCTGCATTGAAGTGTATAATTCTTTCATCTCTGCTGAAATCGTTGCTACTGCACCAACCATCTTTCGTATGCTATCAGTCATTGTTTCTATATTGGCAAACCCACTCTGTATTTCCTTCACATTTATGGTAATAAGCTGAGCTATCTCCTTGATACTGGTGGTTGTCCTGTCGGCTAATTTTGATATTTCGTCGGCAACCACAGCAAACCCACGGCCAGCATCACCTGCACGAGCTGCTTCAATAGCAGCATTCAGTGAAAGCAAATTTATCTGGTCAGCTATATCATTTATGATTTCAATGATATTGTTCATATCCTGAGAGCTTTTTAAGATGCTACCCATGCTGGCATTCATGGTATTGAGTGACCCTTCAACCGATGCCCCCTGCTTTGAAACATCTTCAGCTTTTGCTGATGCTCCGGTTACACGCTTCCCCATGTTTTCAATAAAACCCGATAATTCATTAATGCGATCAATAAGACGGGTAATCATATCAAACTGTCTGGTAACAGAATCACTTATACTTTCAACGCCTGCTGTCATCTCTTCCACTGTTGATGTTATTTCTTCTGCTGAAGCCGCCTGCGACTGAGCACTGTTTGAAAATACCTCTGATGACTCTGAACTTTCTTCTGCTAATTTTGTTAGCTGTCGTGTTAAATCCTGTACCGATAGTAATAAATTCTTTATCACATCTCGCTGCTTCAGGTTTTCCGATGATTCTTTTTCCAGTTGATCTATATTTCTTGCATTTAAACGAACTATAAGCAAACACAATACAAATGAAAGGGTTATTGAAAAAATGTAGTCAACCGATAGCTCCTTTAATACTCTCAGGTAAATATCTGACAAAACACCACTCATTATAACAGTACATACTACTGTACTTATAATAAAAAAAACGCTGATACCAACAACCCAGCGTACACGACTGAATAAAGCCGTAACTATAATGATTACAGGCATATAATATGTAAATGACAGAAAATCTGTATTTTTAGCCTGAAAACCATTATAAAACATGGTCATAACCATAGCCAACGCTGCGATTGTTACCAGGAGGTTTGCACTGGCATTATAGAGGCCTTTTTTTAATAACACCAACCCAATAAAAACTGTTATCAGCATCACCATTAATATCACATTTGCAGTTCCAAATAACCCCTGAAACTGGACAATATTAAATGCTCCCATGGATATTGGGATTAATATTATGAAGGTCATGAGAAAATAGAACAACGCTTTTGCTTTTTCTTTCATAATGTATGAACTTTCATTATATGCGGATAGAAAATACTGAGACGATTTCATAATATTCCTCCCAAAAACTATACAATGATTACAATGAAGTATTAAATAAAAAATAGCAATACTTTTTTGGTATCATTATAATATTTTTAGATTGATATTTTGGTTTTATACTATTACATTTTTAAACAAAAGCTTATAGCTTTAATTGTAAACACTTAAGCATGGTCGTGTTCAGCATCTGTGCGATGAAATTGTTTTAACACAACATTTAGTCTTGCTCTTTAAATAAGGAGGAGGTTCTTATGAAAAAAATCACGATTATTGCAACAATAACCTTATGCTGTGTAAGTTTGTGCTTTGCTAAAAATGATAGTGCAAAAAACCTTAAGGAGGTAACAACTATGGTGGATGCAATTCACTGGTTAGGTCATGACTGCTTTAAAATTGCCAGTGACGTAATAATCTACACCGACCCATACAATATAAAGAAGCAGGATAAAGCAGATATAATCCTGATTACCCATGAACACTTTGACCACTGTTCACCTGATGATATAAAAAAGATTCAAACCAAAGATACTGTCATTGTTGCACCTGCTGATTGCGTAAGCAAACTAACTGGAACAGTAAAAACAATAAAAACAGGCCAAACAATAACTAGTAAAGGGATTACCATACATGCTGTTCCTGCTTACAACACCAACAAACAATTTCATCCCAAATCCAGAGGATGGGTAGGATACGTTATCACAGTGAATAAGATCAGCATTTACTTAGCTGGCGATACCGATTACATACCTGAAATGAAATCCCTTAAAAATATTGATATTGCACTGCTACCGGTATCCGGTACATATGTCATGACTGCTGAAGAAGCTGCGCAGGCTGCACTGGCAATCAAGCCAAAAGTAGCAATCCCCATGCACTATGGAGCAATTGTGGGAACTGTTGCTGATGCTAAAAAATTTGAGCAGCTTTTAAAAGGAAACATTGACGTTGTGATTAAAGCGGTTGAACAGTAAAGCAGTAGAGTTTCCTGACCAATTTCTGTTATTCTAGATTTTAGCAATAAAAAATATTTGACATATGAGTGTTATTCGCATATAGTGAGCGAACGCTCATTTTATAATGCAGGAGATAGTATATTTATGCGTTCTCTTAAACATATAATAACGTACATTATATGGTGTCTATTTTTGGTACAATGCAGTTCAACCAGTACTGTGCTCATAACATATAATCACCAGAACACATCCCCTTCACATATACTGCTTGCAGGAACTTCAAAAGTTGATATTACTCCCCCACCAGGAATGCCACTGGCAGGTTATTCTTCCAATGCATATTTTTCAAAGGGATTCAGGACACGGCTTTATGCCCGTGTTATTTATTTAAAATCAGACTCTGCTGCTATAGCGTTAGTCCAATGTGACCTGCTGGCTGGTTCAAGCCTGGTACAGAAAAAAGTTGCTCAGCTCATTTCACAATCCACTGATGTCCCCTATACGGGCATTATGATGGCAGGAACTCACACTCATTCAGGCCCCGGGAATTACTTTGAAAGCAATTTTTATAATCGGTTTGCTTCTAATGCGTCTGGATTTGATGAAGACTATTTCAATTTTTTATCCAACCAGATAGCCACTGCAATAATTCAGGCATACGCCAAACGCAAACCCGCCATAATTGCATACGGCACAAAATCATTATATGGATTTACCCGTAACCGTAGTTTCATTGCATACAGCGCAAATGTCAACGCCAGTGCTGATAACCCTTTGAAAGCGGTAAATCCTACGATGCACATGCTCAGGGTAGATATACTAGACGAAGGCAAACCAAAACCACTGGCAGCTTTATCGGTTTTTTCCATTCATGGTACAACAGTACCCGATTCTAACACATTATACAGTGCCGATGTGTTTGCTTATATTGAACGTGAATTAGAATGGGAAATGCAACGAAATGGTGTCAACGGATTTGTGCATGCTGTATGTAATGGTACTCACGCTGACAACGCACCTAACATTCCAAAAGGGAAACAGGGTTTTGAAGAATCAAAAAAGCTTGGAGTTCTTCTTGGACAACAGGCTATAGGATTGCACAATGAATTAAAAAAAAGTGGAACAGCAAAGGCTGAAATTGCAACAATTCTCAATGAAATTGATGTATATAAAAATCCCTCAATAGGCAATGTAGCATTGTGCACACCAAAGGTTGGAAACACACTGCTGGCAGGTGCAAGCGATGGAGGCCCAACACCAGTTGTAAGCAGTATGCCTTTCTTTAAAGAAGGTTCACGAAGTTGTATCCCCTGCGGATGTCATAAACAAAAACAGGTCACTGGAGGGCCATTGCAATCATTAATCCTTCCACAGGAAGACTTCCCTCACAATCTCACATTTCAGGTAATCAAGATAAATGAAATATTTTTTCTTCCCATACCATTTGAAGTAACATATGAATCAGGCAACCGTATCAGTAAGGAGGTAAAGCAATTATCTGCCACACCTATTATCCCAATCGTCATAAGTTGTGCCAATGGATACACTGGGTATTGCACCACACCTGAAGAGTATTCCATGCAGCGTTACGAAGGCGGACACACCCTGTATGGGCCAAATACTCAACCTTTTCTTGCATTGCAGTATGCTCAGTTAACAACAACTATCGCCAAAACATTGGGCGATAGTAACTGGTCAAAAACCTACAGTATGAAAAGTGCCTCATTCTTAAAAAAATATCCACACCCTGCCAATCCTGTACGTAAAGCAGTAAAACAACCTGTTTATGTTGTAAATCCAGGGATAGATGAACCCTGCGTTTCTTTTTTGTGGGAAGATGTACCTCCTGATCAATTAGAATTCAACAAACCAATTGTTGCTATTGAATATAGTTTGCAGAATGATTTTAAGCCATTCACTCAAAATGAAATTATAGTGGATGATACTGGCTATGACATAGCAGTGATATTTACAGGCACAATAACAAAAGAAGGGATGGCAATCTATGAAGCACGCTGGTATAATCCTCCACTTAATTCAAATTACCACTTTAGATTTGTAATTCTGCCACGAGAACATCTAAATATACTACATTCAGAACAATTTTCCTGGTAGTATATAAAAGCCTTATTTTCAATATGACTATGCTTATCCAGTTATTTGATTATTGTAATCCGCTTACTGGTCATATGCTGGGGCTTTCATATCATTAATTTTCCTTAATACACAACCATTACAATATCTGCTCTTTTTTATCTTTAAATGGGCACTTAAAGTAATGAGTAGTTGCAACAATATTTTCCATCAATTTATTTACAAAGCTTACCTAACTTTTTTTAAATCTAATCTTCTTTTTCATTTCATTCATGAATGGCACCTTATGCAAAAATATTATTATGGCTGTACGACCACCTTTATAGCCTCAATTGATTTTTGAGCAAGATTGTTGAAAACTACTGGCACATCTTCAAGCGATACACTATGAGTAACAAGTGCTTCTAAAGCTAATTTTTTCTCAGCCATATTTTCAATAACATCATCAAACTCATCAATACTATATCCCATTGAACCTAACACTGTAATTTCTTTTGCAATTAAAGAGAGTGTTGGAACCGGCTGACCATAAAAGTTTATACCAGCCATAACCATCCGTCCTCTGGGTTTAAGAGCTGCTAGTGCTGTATAAAGTCCAGTATCCGTTGCTGATGTTTCAATAGCAACCGTAAATCCTCCCTGTGAAATGGTTTTCAATTTTTTCCGTATATCAGTATCATAACAATCAATAACACCATCAACTGTAATATGGGATGCTATAAATGACATTCTAAAGCTATCTACCTCAACAATCACAACACATGATGCATCAAACAGTTTAGCCCATATTGCACATAAAATACCAATGGGTCCACCACCAATAATACAAACAGTATCAGAAGATGTTACACCTGCTAGATTAACTGCATGGAGAGCAACTGCTGCCGGTTCAATGAAAGCACCTTCTTTATTACTTACAGCATCAGGTAACTTACGTACCATATCTGGTCTAACACGTACATATTCAGCATATGCACCATGAACACTATTGCCAATGATGTTTCTTTTATTAGCCATTATACAAATGTTATGGGCGCCAATCTGGCATGCATAACATTCTCCGCAAGGATCAACAGGTAATGCAGTAACCCTATCACCAGCATGCAAATCACTTCTACTGCCAGGTAAATATACAGTTCCACAAAATTCATGTCCCAGGATAATGTTTCTTTTACCATTCATACCCATACCAATTTCCCAATAATGAATATCCGAGCCACAAATACCACATGTATCAACCTTAATAATCACACTATGACCATCATCATGAGGCATGTCATAATCTCCATACTCCATCTTTTGAGGACCGGTTAACATTACTGCTCTCATTGTATCATTCCTGTATTATTTCATTTTTTCAATCCTGCATAACAAAGCTTTTATAGGAACAGAAGCACTTGCAGGACATAAAGGGTTATCATTGGTGATCATATTAATATTTATCCTTTTCCACCCATCATCCACACCATACCAAAATCCATGAGGTGCATGTACTACTCGTGGATCAATACCTTCAAAATATTTTGCTTTAATCTCAATTTTACCTCGAGGCGTTTTTATATATACCCATTCTCCATCAGCAATGTTTAGCTTTTGTGCTGTTTCTGGATGTATCTGCAATTCAGGATCAGGATGTTTTTTACGTAATGAAGGGATATTCCGGTGTGATGAATGATAGTATTCTATAATTCGGCCACCTGTAGTAAGAATTAAAGGATAGTCTTTATATAAATCTGGCGAAGCAACTGGCCCTTCATCAGGTTCACGAAAAACTGGCAGTGGTGAAAGATTAAACATTGTCAGGTATTCTGCAAATATTTCAACTTTTCCTGAAGGTGTTTTAAATGTTCCTTTTTTTTCATATCTCTTATATTCAATTGGTGTTGAATAAACCCCTATTTTTTTAAATTCCTCAAATGTCATTTGTATTGGTTCAAGCCTATAGTTCAGCATTTCTTCTACTGATTTCCAGTAGCCCTGCAGATTCATTTTTTCTGCAAGATCAATTAAAATCTGCTTTTCATCACGGCATTCTGGAATTGGCTCAACGGCTTTCTTTTGACAGAATACATGATTTTTCATCAAGAGATCTTCTATATCGTCTCGTTCGCTCCAGTGAGCCGGTGGTAAAATGATATCAGCCAGTTCAGTAGTTGGCGTATGGAAATAATCCACTGCAAACAGAAAATCAAGCTTCATCAATGCTTCCCTAACAAATGCCGAATTAGGATATGCACATACACTGTTATTGGCAAATAGACCAATTGCTTTCACATGATATGGCTTACCTTCTATAATTGCTGGCCATACAACCTGAGGAGGGCAAGGGATTTGCATAAGCAATGGGTATTTATCAACTCCAAGTTTCTTCTTAGCAACATCTTTTGATACGTTTCGTGCAGCATCAAAATCAGGGCCATAACAGCTTCTTTTGCCCGTTGGTGGAGTACAGTTAAGATTGCCACCAGGTACTTCAAGATTACCAGTAATAGCACTTAATATTGTTAATCCTCTTACCAGATCAAATGCATCATTTGCCTGACACACACCTCCCATACCTGCTCCAATGCATGCAGGTTTTGTTGTGGCAAAGACAGTTGCCGCTTCAATAATTTTTGAGGCAGGTATCCATGTTATGGATTCACATTTTTCAGGAGTAAAATCTTCAACATATTCTACCAGCTTATCAAATCCATTGGTCCACTGCTGTACAAACTCAGCATCATACAAATTACGTTTAATGATGATATGTAAAAATGTTAGCAATAATGCCACATCAGTACCAGGTCTGATCTGTAACCAGATATCTGCCTTCTTGGCAAAATTGGTTTTTCTGGGATCAACAACAATAAGTTTTGCTCCCTTCTTTAATCCCTGATTAATATCGTAAAGATATAATCCTGGCCACGATGCCTCAGGATTATGAGCCCACAGTATCATACATTTACTTTGAGCATAATCAGGCTCAACAAGCGAAAATCCTGCCGTGGCTGTACTCCCCAGTACTATGGGACCTCCGCTCATGTTTGAAGGAGCCATAAAGTTAGGTGAACCAAAACAGGCCAAAAATTTATTTAAATATGGAGCCATTCCGCGTGTAGTGCCTGACCCAAAGACTACTGATTCTGCACCCCATTTTTCCCTTATATTAAGTAAATTTTCTGCTATAACATCAAGAGCCTTTTCCCATGATATCTTTTCAAAACGCTTACTTTCCTTACCTCCCACTTTCATCAGTGGACTGGTTATTCTATCAGGATGATAAACAATCTCCATGCATGCTCTACCTTTAGGACAGGTATATCCGTGGCTGAATGGGTGATCTTTATCACCCTGAATCCCTGTTATTTTACCATCCACAACTTCAAGTATCACACCACATCTACAATGGCATTCAAAACATATAGTTTTTACAAATGTAGTTGCCATAATCATAAGTCTCCTGAAGGATTTTTTAAAATGCTAAGAGCAGCCATAACCATTGACTGGTGATATTTATCTCGCTCATCTTCATGAATAAAAAAGTGGCTAAAATGTCGTGAGCCTTCAACCATTGCCATGAGTACTTCTGCTGTTTTCTCAATGTCTTGTGTATGTATTACGTTATGTTTCTGCAGTTCCGATAGCTCATGTATCAGAAAACGCTTGAAAATATGATATAACCGTTCCAGTCTTTGCTTAACTTTTTTGTTCCTGAAACTGATATCTATAACAGCAAAAGAAGAAGCTATATGTATTGCTTCATAATATTCACGGCTCCATAAAGCTTTTAGAAGATCCATAAGACGCTTTTCTGGATCATCAGTATTGGGTATATACCGCTGCAATAATTTTGAATATTCTTCGATAGCTCGATCAACACACGCTAACGTTAAGTTTTCCTTATTTTTAAAATAATGGAGTATAAGTGTTTGTTTGAGACCACACCGTTGTGCAACCTTAGCCAGAGACGCTCCTTCAAACCCTTCTTTAATAATTGTTTCATAAAATGCCTGCACAATCTGGGGTTTCCGCAATGAAGCATTTTGCCTTTTTGTTATTTTCTTCATATACATTCACATTTTAGTAATTTACTGAATATTCAGTAAATTATATATTTTTGTCAAGTTTTTTTCTCTGGTTAGTATTGGCACATAATACCCAAAGAAAAAATATTACACTATACTGAGTTTTTTTAATAAATCTCAATATCATACAAGACATCCTGCTCATGTATATGTATACTCATATCATATTCTTAATCATATAGGAGTTGCTTTTTATGCGTGATGTATATGTTATAGGTGTTCATACGATAAAATTTGGTAAATATATTGAGAAGACTATCAAAGATCTTACCGCACAAACAGTACAGGGTTGTTTACAGGACGCTTCTCTGGACAAAAGACATATTCAGGCTATATGGTTTGCTAATTCAGCATGGGGTTATGCAAAGGGACAGGAATGTATTCGTGGTCAAGTTGCTCTCCGGCCATTAGGTATAGATGCTATACCTATTACTAATATTGAAAATGCTTGTGCAGGAGGTTCTACAGCTTTCCACCATGCATGGCTTGGTGTTGCATCCGGTTTATATGATATTACAATGGCAATCGGAGTCGAAAAGCTATACGATTCAAATAAATATATGGTTTTTGCTGGATTTTTAACTGGTCTTGATATTGAAAATATTAATACTATTGTTGCCAACATTGCTACATATGGGCTGTCAACAGAAGATAAAGAAAATTTGAAGCAGCATATAGCAATATTTAAAAACCACTCTACCCCATCAAAAAATAAATTTAAATCAATCCCTGAACGCTTGAAAGATTATGAAAATTTATTACGAGTATACATACGTTTAACTGATTATCTAGGGAAAGATACTGTGAAACAACTCCGAAAACTTTTCAGTATTGATCATTCCCCTTTTATGGATGTATATGGCTTTGCGGCTCGGCAACATATGAAAAAATATGGAAGTACAATAGAACAACTTGCTCATATTGCATCTAAAAATCATTTTCATTCATCACTAAATCCTAATGCCCAATATAATTTTACTATTTCTGTTGATGAAGTTCTTGCAGACAGAATAGTAAGCTGGCCACTTACGCGTTCGATGTGTGCCCCAATTGGTGATGGTGCTGCAAGCGCAATTTTATGTGATGAAAAAACAGCTAAAAAATTAGGTGTTTTTACAAGAGCAGTAAAGATCCGCGCTTCTGTACTAGGTTCAGGAAAAGATCGACTTCCTTATGATATGGATATTGCTGAACGCTTATCAAAAAAGGCATATGAAATTGCAGGTATTTCACCTACCGATATCAATTGTGCAGAAGTACATGATGCAACTGCTTTTGGCGAATTGCATCAGACCGAGGCTTTAGGTTTTTGCAATAAAGGAGAAGGGGGTATTATTGCAATGCGGGGTGAAACTAAAATTGGAGGAAGAATCCCAATTAATACAAGTGGCGGACTTGAATCACGCGGGCATCCTGTTGCCGCATCAGGATTGGCACAAATACATGAAGTAGTTACCCAGTTGCGGCATGAAGCAGGTCAGCGTCAGGTTCCCAATGCCAAACTTGCCTTAACCGAAAACGGTGGTGGTGCGTTGGGGCAAGAAGAGGCTGCAATGTGTATTCATATCTTTGAAGCACCTTATAGTAAAAAATAAAACTAATTATACATGAGGTTTACCATGTTTTCATTATATTACACAATACAGGATGTTAAATTCAAAATGAGAATACTTAAAGGTTTTATGCATTTTTTAATAGATGAAGCAGCACGGGGAACAATATTATTAAATCTACCATCTCTCATTAAATATAAAAAAGTAGCAAGAGATATGAGCTGGGCAGAATTATTGGAAGAAAAAAAATACAAACATCCCAATCATGAATTTTTATACTTTGAAGATAAGGTTTACACTTTACAACAAATGGATGAAAAAATTAATAGGTTTGCTAACTATCTGCTCTCAATTGGAGGTAAACCAGGAAAAGGGCTGGCCATCATGCTAGAAAATTCACCTGAATTTCTGGATGCATTTATTGCAACGCAAAAAATAGGAATGTATTCAGTACCCATTAATATTTCTTTACGGGGTGATAGTCTGGTTTATATTCTCAATCATAGTGATGCAGAATATCTTATCATTGAAGAACATCTTCTACCTTTTTTTGAGAAGGTAAAAGATAGCATTGAAACAATACATCATGTAATTGTAAAATCTGACACGCTCACCAACTATGTTATACCCCCATTTCATACTCATGTACTTAAAAATATTTATAGTGCCCCTTCAAAAAGACCAGATATACACTTTGATGACAATAATATTTGTTTTATTCTCTATACATCCGGAACAACAGGACTTCCTAAAGGAGTAGTATACCGTTATAATAAATCTATGGTACGTCTATTATCCATTATAGCATATACCTTTTATGCTAAGGATGAAATTTTCTATACGTGTCTTCCACTATTCCATGCAAATGCACTCCTTCTAACTTTTACCGTTGCACTTCACAGGTGTGGCAAATTGGTTCTGGCTAAAAAATTCAGCGCACGTAGATTCTGGAATGATATTTATACCTACAATGTAACAACCTTCAATACTATTGGTGCCATGATACCCATTCTTATGAAACAACCTGTTAGCGAAATTGAAAATAAACATAAAGTCAGAAAAGTACTATCCGCCGCATGTCCTTCTGATGAATGGGAAAAGTTTGAAAAACGTTTCAACGTTACACTTTATGAGGGATATGGAGCTGTTGACGGTGGTGGCAATATTATTTTGAATGTGGGCAACGCACCAAAAGGTTCAATTGGTAAACCCGGACCTGGTATTGAATATAGAATAAAAGATGATAATGGCAATGATGTCCCCATTAATACACCTGGCGAGTTGGTGTTCATCTCTAAAGGCTATAAAAAATCAATAGAATATTATAAAAACGAAAAAGCAACCAATGATAAGCAATCCGGTAAATTGATTCACACTGGAGATCTGGTTAAACAAGACAAACACGGATATCTTTACTTCATAGGACGCAAAGCTGAATTCATGCGTATAAAAGGAGAAAATGTTTCTGCATATGAAGTGGAACAAATAATTCTAAAGCATCCTGCTGTGTTAGAAGCTGCTGTATATGCTGTCCCTTCTGAACTTGCAGAAGATGAAATAATGGCACAGATCAGCCTGGTTGATGGTTTTAAACTTCAAGAAGAGGACGTTATAAGTTTTTTACAGGAACATTTACCTAAGTTTGCAATACCTCGTTATATTAAGATTACCAAAGAATTCCCAAAAACAGAAACTCAACGTATAATAAAAAAAGAACTTCAAAAAGCAGGAATTGTTGAAGGTACATACGATTCAGTAAAGAAACAATACATCACAAAAGCTATTATAAAACATTAAGGTTTTATTATGAACTATCAGATTCAAATTTAATACCAAATATTTGAAGATTTCTTAATAAGGAGGTTCTTCCAATGAGATATATATCAACCAAAGAAAAAAAGATGTTTTTGGAACAAAGGCCATGGATATCCGAAGCGTTCAATAGCTTACAATCCATCCATACCTTACCCCGAAGTATTTACCATGACGTTGAAACAGCTATTGCAATTGCACGAAAATTTAATAAGGAAGTACTTGAACCAATATATCTTTCAGAAGAACTAAAATGTATGCAGGATCACAATTACCTAGCATGGGACTTTGTAAAAAAAGCAGGTGAATGGCGTTTTTATTCACTCTTTGTACCAAAACTTTTTGGAGGTCAGGGATTAAACTTTTTTGCGTTATACCCATTTATGGAAGAGATAGCTTCGGTATGCCCCGGTCTTGGTCATATAATATTTGTACATTACTTAGGAATTGCAACATTATTTCCCTCAATGAACGCTCGTATTATTAACAAAGTTTTACGAGATGTTGCAAAAAGTGAAAAAGAAGGCACTCCACGTTTGCTAGATTTAACTATCACCGAACCTGAAGCAGGAACTGATGTCCAGGAACCTATTATTTATGGCAAGGGGAACATAAATGGCACAGCAACCAAAGTAAAAGGTGGTTATATTATTAATGCTCGTAAAATATTCATTTCAAATGGACACCTTTCATACTGGCATATTGTTAACGTGTGGGAAGACAAAAAAAATCAGCGTGAAACAGCCTTGCAATGCGTAATACCCAATGGGACAAAAGGTTTTAGTTTTGGACGGTGCGAAAAGAAAATGGGCAATTTAGCATCTACAGCTAGTGAACTAATTTTTGAGGATTGTTTTGTACCCAATGAATGGGTCACCATGCGTGCACAGGATCCAGTAATTAAAAATTCTAAAAAAGGGCCATTCTGGTACACACATACTCTTGTAGATTATGTGACATCAAGTTCGCGCGCTGGAGTTGGTGCTATAGCTACCGGAATTGCACGCAGTTCGTATGAACGTACAAAACAATATGCTTCAAAAAAAATAGTAAATGGTGAAAAACTTATAAATCATCAATGGGCTCAAATATTATTAACCGAAATGTATCGCAATGTAAATATAGCCAGACTTACTTATATGGAAAGTGTTTATACCGATATGTTGCAAGGATTATTTAAATTGCTTAACGCACCCTTTTTATACTTACCGTTAACGTACGCTCCAAAAGTTTTCTTTTCACTTCTATCGCCTCTTTTGAATTTACAAATAGTAACCTGGTTTTTGAGAAAATATTACTATGACTGGTATACCGATAATGAACGCAATAATTCAACAGGTTGGGCTTCAGTTGCAAAAATTACCTGTAGTGAGATAGGATTTATCAATACAAATATTGCACTGGATCTAACAGGGGATGATGGACTCTGTCATGAATTAGGGATTGAAAAAACTTTTAGAGATATTAAATTACTAGAAATCTATGAAAGTACAAATCAAATAAATGCAATGAATATATGTCATTCAATGGTTACTAATGATTGCAATGATATAAAATATTATGCATAATATACACAGGAGGTTGCCATGAATTTTCACAATACCTGTAATAGCCAAATAGCAGAATTCCAGGATGTGGCAAAAATCTTTAGTAACAGACGTCTCCTTAACAATATAGAATTCAATGATGAATATCCATTTTCAAACCTAATCATGGATTATATTGACGATATGGCGTCCTTAGGTTTTTTTTCTATTAATCTTCCACAAGAGTTTGGAGGAATTGATTGCGAACGTGATGTTATATCAGCATTATGTTTAGAAATTGCACAGGTTGATGCAAGTATTGCTACAATTATTCTTACTAATGCATCTGCATTATCAATACTTAATCAAGCTAGAAAAGATGGAGATACAATACTCCCTGAACTTAAACA
>Ga0209720_1000270_pt1 | contig 55746 bp, 55 predicted proteins | sample AD_JPNMR3_MetaG_FD_184426 | JGI IMG/M metagenome (GOLD analysis project Ga0209720, IMG submission 184426) | Active sludge microbial communities of municipal wastewater-treating anaerobic digesters from Japan - AD_JPNMR3_MetaG (SPAdes) (version 2) | ecosystem: Engineered > Bioreactor > Anaerobic... | reverse complement strand
AAAGGCAAACGATTATCGCTATGTATTAATTTATTCAACGTTTAAAATGAAGTCTTTGAAGGGATGGTGGTCAGATCTTACTGTCAATGTTTCATATAAAGGGCAAAAAGGAACCGAATGGGCTGGCTATTTTGTGCCATAAAAAGAGATAAATAAAAAATATATTCTATTAATAAAAAAAGTTGACAAATATTATGATAATAAAATATATAGAATAAACAATAAATATTTTTTATAGTTTTTTTAAATAATATAAACATTTTGTTTTAAAACAATAATAAATCCAATAAAACTTTTTAATACTTTTTAGTGTTAAATAATGAGTTATATATCCCCCGCTTTCAGTGGTGGGTAATTAAGTATATATTGCCTGAAATAAGTTAAGGAATTAATACTTTTATAAGATACAGTTAAAATATATATTAATTTTATTTTTTATTGAATTGGTAAAGTGTTATACATTTTGCAAAAGCAATGTGGGAAAAAATTCATATTCTCAAGTAAATAATTTGTGCATAAAATTATTTTATATATCTGATGAGTTGCCATCATAAGGGTAATGTGAGTTGGGTAAAAAATATATGAATAAAATAATTAGATCACAGACTTTCAGGATATCCTTTCTGTTTGTTTGTTTCTTTTATATAGTTCATTTATTTATACTACCAAATAATGTTTACTGTACTTATTTGGGAGTTGGTGCTCAGTATTCATATTCATATTTGAATTATAAAATTCTTAAAGATGATTTTAATAACTTTGATGAATATGAATATTTAGAATTTTATAATGATTTATCTCAGGTTGGTATAAAGAATAATGCTAAAACAAGATCAAAAGATTATGGATTATGTGTAATCGTTGATGATGGTAATGACTTTGAAGAATTAGGACTTATTCAATTACGATTGGAATACAATTATTTTACAATACCTTTTAATAAAGAACACAATACTATCAAAGGTATACGGTATGGCTTTAGTGTTGATTTAGGTATAAATGTACTTAATTACGAATCTAATATTGTTTATGCTGCCTTTACAACAGGTGCTTACTTAAGCAATGGTACTTCTTCAATTAACAATTCGGAATATAGTGTTATTGAAATACCATTAGGTATTATTATTGGGGACAAAATAGCTGTAAGTCAAAATTCTGCAGTTGTTATTTCGGGTACCTATAATTTCTATAATCACTTTATCAATAATAGTGTTTATTTATTAGGTGGGTTGAATTCAGCCAATGGTAGTATGCTAAATTTTATAACAAGAAGAAATGAGTTTATAATTAACTGTAGTTATGTTTATCAATTTGGTGACATATTTTATTAATAATTTATACATATATATAACTTATAGTAAGGTAGACAAGATTCTTTTGAAACAGGAAGAAAAGAAATGATTTTTAATATTAGTTGTGCGTGCCTATTGTGAGATGATTAGTTTATTATTGTTATTAATATGCTATATTCATTGAAGATTGTCAAAAAAAGAAAATATTTTAACAGTTTTATTTTTCCTAATTAAATATGTGTAATTAAAATTTTTTTAATTTTATGGAGGTATATATGGGTAAAAAACCAATTCTTCTATTACTTGTTTTTTTTCTTACTGTGTGTCTTTCGTGTGCAACGACACCAAAAGATTTGAGTCAATTAGCTTTTATATTTGGTAGAATTGAAAGTGCTGATGGTGATATGGCACTTGAAACTGTGGATTTTATTAGTTGCTCCTTGCATGAGAAATCAGAATCCTGGGAAGCTTATGCTCATAGGCAGAAAGGTTATTTCTGGTTAAATGATTTGAAAATGGGTTCATATAGAGCTGTGCGTTTTTCTCAACGAAACTGGGGACTAGGTGGTAGTAGTGGTTCTTATTACTTACTAAATAAATATGGTCCTGGGCCATTCATGGTACGTATTCAAAAACCTGGTGTGTACTACATGGGCACATACAAATATGGTATGAATCCAAAAAAATTATCAGTAGCAGATGTACTGTTGGGGACTCCTGCAACCTTCAGCTTGGTAAAAGTGGAAAATGATAACCCCCAAGAAATCTTGGAATGGATTTTGAAAAATAAAATAAGTAAAAAATCACCATGGTATTCAATTATAGAAAAAACAATTAAAGAAAGGAGTTGGATCAATGCAGAAGATACAGTTAAATTATAAAAATATTTTTGTTATAACTTTATTTATACTTATTTCAGGTTTAATATCCTGTGTAAGCAGCCAGAATGTTTCTTCAGTGTCTAGTTTAAGGGAAAATGATGTTTTACTGGTAGGTAAAGTTATTATAGATCCTCCGCTTCAATCCCATGAATATAGAAATATAATAACGATTCAGGGTTCCACAGGATATATATATTTACACTATTCAAATCAATTAAAACCAATTAAAGATTTAGAAATTGGTTTCAAACAGGTTGCAAATTCAATTAAAACAGAAAATGGAAAATCCTTTTTTGTTAAGTTCAACAATCAACCTTTATATTTTTATTATGGGTTTATAATGATGGATTTTAATACCGATACTGGTGAAGGTGTTTACGCATATTTACCAGCAGGGTGGGTGGTGTATCCACAATCAAAAGATAAGGCAATTTATATTGGTACCATTAAATATACTCGTGATGAATTTTTCAGAATAACGAAAGTTGAATTAATTGATGAGTTTGATTCAGTGTCAAAAGAATTTTATGAAAAATATGGGAACACTATAAAATTGAAAAAATCGTTATTAAAGGCTATGTAAAAAATAATAATCAATGTATTAATAAAAAGCTTCTGGATGAAATATTCCAGAAGCTTTTTATCAAAATAAAATTGGTTAATGGAAAGAAATTTGTTTGGACCTCAGTAAATTTTATCTTTAAAAAGAGAGAATTGGTTAACAGGTTTTATTTTTTTAATATTTTAATTTCTCCAATATCCATTATTAAAAACCGTTTTTGATCCAACCCTTTTTCAGCAATTTTTCTTTTAAGATCAAGAGCCGGAAAACCCGGAGGCTCTTCACCAAGTGCAAATGTTCCCCACTGCGTTGGTATGAAATAGTGTGCCCCCAAATCTTCAAATGCCATGAGTGCCTCATGTACATCCATATGGGCATAGTGCATAAACCACCGCGGGTGATAGGCAGTTGTGGGCAATAATGCATAATCAATATGAAGAAATTTTTTCCCATATTCACGATAACCAATAAAATAACCACTATCGCCTGCAATATATATAGTCAATTTGGGAGTAATCAGCATATAGCTTGCCCATAGTGTACTATTGGTAGATTGTGTAACACGTTTGGACCAGTGCTGTGCAGGAAGGGAAACGATTTTAAAATTTTTATTCATTGTAAATTCCTGCCACCAGTCCAGTTCTACAACATTATTCCTTCCCAATGAAATAAAATAATTCTTCAGACCAGATGGCACATAGAACACTGACTGTTTGGGTAATTGCTTTATACTATCTTCATCCAGATGATCATAATGGTTGTGGGTTATTATGACATGTATTTCACTTGTTAATTGTTTGAGTTCATTAACAGATATTCCTGGGGGTGTTAAGCGTTTAGGCAGCAGCGCCCTTTCAGAAAATATTGGATCAATGATGAAATAAATTGAATCAATTCTAATCAGGAAGGTATTGTGACCAACCCACATGATAAAATCAGAATTTCCAAGTGAATGTATCCTCTCTAATGAATTTGGAATAACCTGTGGCAAATAACTTTTTTCTTCTTCAGTATATGAATATGAGTTATTGGAAAATTTCCATTTAAGAAAATGGAAAAAGCTTCGATCTTTCATGGGCATCCATGGATTAAAAAATTCCCCATTCTTATAATGGGGTGCATATAAAAAAGCAGTATCAGTATGTAATACATGATTATGCCACTGTTCTTCTGAAAATTGTTTGTCTGATGTGGAACAGGAAAAGAATACTATTAGCAGTATAATAAGTATTTGTTTCATTGATGTATTGGCATCAGTAAACAAAATATTAATTATAAAATGTCAAAAGCCTGTTATTTTTAATAATATTCTTCTCAGAGAATATCTCCAGGGCGTTTGCTATTTTATGCAGCAGTGATTTTTTACATTCCACCTTTTCGTGTTTTAAATGCCGTATAATCAACTGTCTATCAATAAATTGCAAATCATAGTTAATTGTACATTTAGGGTGGTTGTAATGTATAGAATCCACGCCCAGAAGCCTTTGTATGTTAGCAATCTGTTTTTCATTCAACGGTTTTGTGCAGTAAATGGTATATGTTCTTTTTGTTGATTTCATGGCCATCTCCATAAACATAAAAATTATTACTTGAACTATCCTGTATATAATATACAATAGAAAAATCAAAAAGTTACAAATATTTTAGAAAATACTTAAATATTTTTTAAGTGAGATAGTTATGAGTATAATTGATTATTTTGAAGCAAATGATTTCAATGATGAAAGCCTTACAATGATTAAGGGGAATAGAAAAATCTATGTGATATTTTCCACTTTTGGAGAGCGTGAGGCAGAGCTTATATATCAAAAAATACGTCTTATTGAAACATTAGCATGTATTGATGGTATATTTGTGTCTCATCGGCGTGTTGATGATGATAAAGAAGAATTGACCGAGAAAAGAGCTAATGAAGCAAGCAGCAAGGCAAAGGTTATAGTATGCAATACTATTAATGTGCCCGATATGGGTCTTGAAAAAGGTAAGGGTGCTGACATGCGAAGAGCCCTGTATTATCTTATTACCGGATATAAGGCGGATATACACAATACTGTTGTAGTTTTTCTGGATGCCGATGTCCTTGCCCAATACTTTGGTACACATTTTGTGTTAGGGCTGGCTGGCGCAGTGTTGCAAGGGTATGATTTTGCCAAAGCAAGTTTCTGGCGGCAAATGGGCAGGGTAAAGAAGTATGTGGCACAGCCTTTATTTTCGGCGATAGCTCATAGAAATTTAGATCCCCTGCGAGAATTTGCCTATCCACTAAGCGGAGAGGTTGCCGGTACGCTTTCATTTTTTACAAAGGTGAGTTTCTGGCAGATGTATGGGGTTGAAACAGGAATAAATATAGATGCGGTGTTATCCAACTTTAAGGTTGCAGATGTTAATTTGGGTTTATATGATCATGAACATCATGGCGATGTAAATATACAGAAGATGTCATTTGGAATTATCAGAACGTTTTTGCTTCAATTAATTGACTATGGATACATTGAGTTAAAAAATGGTGCCGAGATAAGCGATATATTCCAGGCTCAGTATATTGATGAACATGGCAGGCGACAATCACTCGAATTTAACCTTTCCGAAAAAAAATATTTTCCTTTATGTACAATAATTTAAAAAAAATTTTTTTGTTGACATATTTTTTGTATATTATATATGAGTAAGTACTCACTCATATTTTAATGTGTTTGAGTTATTCTTACAGTGATATGAAATTTATAGCACTGTTATTCTGAGTGAAGTGAAGAAACATTGTAGTATATGGTGGTGAGTAGAAAATGCATTGGCCCTGGCAAGCGAAGAAATTTGAACAGAACATTGCAAGAAATTGCGGGTTAACCAAGCAATCTTATTTTGAATAAATAGGTTTGCTCATCCCGTTTTATCTGAGATTGTCATAGTGTTTCTGAATACATTTTAGACTAAAGGGGGGAGAATATGAGTTATGATTTTATCAAATCACGGTTACATCTTTATGCCGTTTTACAAAACATTGAAGATCTTGTTCAGTATGATGAAGAAGCAAAAAAACTTATTAAAGATTGGAACGTTGTAATAAAATTCAGCGTTAAGGGGAGTGGAAATGTGTATCTGATTTTTGAAAATGGTAAATGTACCGTTACAGATAGCTCTGAAAAAAAACCAGATATTGTGTTATTTTTTACTTCACCTGCGCATCTGAATAAAATGTTTGATGGCAAAGCAAATCCTATACCACTAAAGGGCATAACAAAACTTGGCTTTTTAACAAAAGAATTTCCAAAACTAACTGAACGCCTGGAATATTATTTGAAGCCTGATGACCAGAAATTGAAGGATAGCAGGTTTGTTACAATAAATACTGTAATGACGTTAAATACTGCTCTATTTGCACTAAAAGAATTGCTTCTTTTTGATCCCATTGGAAAACACATTGCAAAGAAAATAAAAGGAAGCATGGTAATGATGAATGTTGATAAGGGGCCGGCTGTGTATATTGAACAAAAAAACAACGGGTTTGAAGTGCATAAGGGTTATCATGAACAACCACTTGCAGTGTTACAATTCAAATCAATGAAAATAGCCAATGATTTTTTAAACGGCAAGATGGATGCATTCAGTGCAATAGCATCTGGTGCTGTTGCTACTAAAGGGCATATTGAATGGTTAGATGCAGTAAGTCCTGTTCTGGACAGAATTGCTTTATATTTAGCATAAATATTTTTTTATGAGGTGTTATTATGAAACTAGAAGCTAAAGGTGCACCACAAAGTTCAGCAGCAAAAATAAAAAGTAAAACGTATACATATTCTAATTCTCATAAACTATTTCAGCGTGCTTTGAAAGTTATACCATGTGGTATTCCTGGACATTTTAGCCCGGCTCCTTTTGTGCCACCTACCATGTATCCATTTTACGCTGATAGGGCAAAGGGTTCACGGTTCTGGGATGTAGATGGTAATGAGTTCATTGATTACATGTGTGCTTATGGTCCAATGGTGTTGGGATATAATAATCCCAAAGTTGAATCTGCAGCAAGCCAGCAACGGCAAAAGGGTGATTGTATGACAGCTCCGGGAAAGGTGATGGTGGAACTGGCTGAAATGTTAACCACTACCATTGCTGGTGCCGACTGGGCTTTCTTTGCCAAAAATGGTGGTGATACTACAAATTTAGCTATTATGATTGCCCGTGCTGCAACTGGTCGAAAGAAAATTGTTATGATAAAAGGCGGATATCATGGTGTTGCTCCATGGATGCAGGGATATGGCCACTATGGTGTTATAGAAGAAGATATTGCAAACATAATTGGTATAGAATGGAATAATGTTCAACAGTTTGAAGAGGCAATTGCTGCTAATCCGGATGGTATTGCGGGATTTATAGCTACGCCTTACCATCATCCAACATTTGCCGATAGTGAGTTCCCTGCAGAAGGTTACTGGCAGCGTATTCGTGAGTTGTGTACCAAACATGGCATAGTGCTTATTATTGATGATGTCCGTTGTGGGTTCAGGCTTGATATGCGCGGATCAGGTGCATATTTTGGGTTTAAACCTGATTTAGCCTGTTACTGTAAAGCTATTGCCAATGGGTATCCCATTTCAGCACTAGTTGGTATTGATGCACTACGAACTGTTGCTGCAAAAGTTTTTTATACAGGAAGTTACTGGTATCAGGCTGTACCTATGGCTGCAGCACTGGCTACATTGAAAGAATTAAAAAGGATTAATGGTCCTGTTCTTATGAACAAGATTGGCAAAAAACTTTTTGATGGTATGGTTAAAATTTGTGGACAGTATGGGTATGATTTAAAAGTTACCGGTGCATATTCTATGCCGTATGTTCGCATTACCAATGATCCAAGCAATATGCTGCATCAGGAATGGTGTGCTGAGTGTACAGCTCGTGGTGCTTATTTTACTTCGCATCATAACTGGTTTGTATCAGCAGCTCATACAGAGAAGGATATTCAGAAGACATGGAATATCGTTGATGATGTGTGCAAATTGTTGAAGAAGAAATATGGTGAAAAATATTAATGCTTGCAATTGTAAGATACAAGGGGTTATCATAGCAGTAACTATCGCCCATAAGAATTAAATAAAAAATTACAAAGGACAAGGAGGATATATATGCCGTTAAGCCAGCAGGAATTAAAACAACTGAACGAAAAAGCATGCCAGATAAGAAAGGATACCATAGATACTGTATACTGGGCTGGTGGTGGACATGTGGGTGGCTCATTAAGTTTTACTGAAATCATGGTCATTCTTTATTATAAGTATTTAAATATTGATCCCAAAAATCCACAATGGCCCGATAGGGACCGGGTGGTACTGAGCAAAGGGCATGCTGGTGTTGGATATGCTCCAATCCTTGCCGATAAGGGATATTTCCCTAAAGAGTTGTTGAAAGAGTACAACCACACCGGTTCAATACTGGGGATGCACCTGGATGGTAACAAGGTACCGGGTGTTGATGTGTCAACTGGTTCGCTGGGACATGGTTTGCCCATAGCCGTAGGGTTGGCATTAGGTGCACGCTTGCAGAATAAATCATGGCTAACGTATTGTATAATGGGAGACGGTGAGTGTGATGAGGGCTCAGTGTGGGAAGCTGCAATGGCTGCCGCCCACTATAAAGTTACTAATTTGGTAACTATCGTAGACCGTAACAGGATGATGATAGATGGTCCAACGGAAGAGGTTATGCGCCTTGAACCATTTGCTGATAAATGGAAAGCTTTTGGCTGGATAGTGAAAGAAGTTGATGGACATGATTTTAATCAATTGGCTGATGCAATTGAATATGCACAAAAAGAAGATAAAGCACCGGTTGTTATAATTGCACATACGATTAAGGGCAAGTGTGTGGACTTTATGGAAGATAAATATGAATGGCACTATGGCGGGCTGGACAGTGAAAAGGTAGAACTTGCCAAAGCTTGTATAGACAAACATTATTGTGAAATGTAAATAAGGAGGAAAACAATGGCTGCTGATGGATTAACATATACTATCGTTGACACTGCCAATATGTCAACCGCTGAAATTTATGGTAAGGTATTATGTGATCTGGCTGAAAAACATAATGATATTGTGGGACTTTCAGCTGATTTAGCTAAGTCAACAAAGATTGGTCAGTTTGCGGCAAAATTTCCAGACAGGTTTTTTAATGCAGGAATTGCTGAACAGAATATGTTTGGTATTGCTGCAGGGCTTGCAAAATCGGGGCTCACTCCGTTTGTTTCCACATTTGCGGTATTTGCATCCCTGCGTGCGGCGGAGCAGGTGCGTACTGATATTTGTTATCCAAAGCTTAATGTAAAAATTATTGCAACTCATGCCGGGACTTCATTTGGACAGGCAGGTACCACGCATCACTGTACCGAGGATCTGGCTGTTATGCGTTCATTTGCCAATATGGTTGTGATAGCTCCTGCAGATGGTATTGAAACTGCAAATGCTGTGATAGCAGCGTATGAGTACAAAGGCCCGGTATATATCAGGATTAACCGTGGTTTTGACCCTTTCTTATATGAAAAATCTGATTACGGATTTCAGATAGGCAAAGCAGTACAGCTTAAAGATGGCACTGATATCACCATTATAGCCTGCGGTGCTGCTGCGTATAATGCTTACCATGCTGCTGGTATACTTGAAAAAGAAGATGGACTGAGTGTGCGGGTACTCAACATGCATACAATTAAACCCATTGATGAAGAGGCCATCCTTAAAGCTGTTATGGAAACGCGCCGCATAGTGACATTTGAAGATCATAACATTTATGGTGGACTTGGTAGTGCAGTTGCTGAGGTAATAGTAAAAAGCGGAAAAGCCTGTGCCTTTGAATCAGTTGGTATTCCCGATGAATATGCCATCATAGGGTTACCTGAGGATTTACAGAATTACTACGGATTTGATCAGAATAAGATTGTTGAAAAAGTACGGCAGATAATGGGCAAAGATTTTGAACAAACTGAAGACTGGGAAGACGAGGTGTAATATGGCAACCCAGAACGAATTGTTTGCATCAACAATTTTTTTAAAAGCTGCATTGCCGCTTACTAAAGTAATACTGGAATACAGGCCAAAAATGGCTGCAAAATATAAAGGGCTCAACGGTGTGGTGCAGTTTATTGCAAAGGATGAGGCTGGCGATATTGGTGCATATCTGCAGTTTACTGATGGTGTACTGGATGTAAAGTATGGCATTCATGAAAAACCGGATATAGTCTTCACGTTTAAGGATGTAAAGACTATGAATGCATTTTTTGCCGGTAAGCCAGCGGTGCCATCTATAAAAGGTTTAACTAAATTTAAATTGTTAATGAAAGCAGTTAATTTATTACTGGCTCTTAAGATCATTGGCAGGAAAACTCCCCCAAAAAAGGCAGAAGACCGTGAGCTTATGGTAAGGCTTATGCTCTATTTGTTACCACTTGGAATAAGCCAGCTTAATAAAGCAGGTCATCCTGAAATATCAAAATTTTGTAAAAAAAGTCCCGACAGAACGTTTGCATGGTCGGTGAATGGTACTGATATAGCTTCGTATCTGCGGATGAAGGCAGGGAACTCAAAGGCAGGGAGGGGCAAATATACTCGTTCAAAGCCATTTGTAGAATTTAAGTTTGACAGTGTAGATGGTGCTTTAGGCATTTTATTACAGACAACTGATATGATTGAAGCCTCAATAAATAGAATTCTTGTTATTGAAGGTTCACCGGAATATGGCAAAGAGATAGGTTCATTCATGAATACGGTTGGACAATTGGCGTCATAACATTGTGAAAATTTTATGTATGTTCCTGTTGTAGAGATGCCTCTAAAAGGCATCTCTACAATTGGATTATTGTGAATAAATAGTACATATACATCAATGGAGGTATCATGAAAGTAAAATCATTAAGTCATGTTGGAATAACCGTCACCAATTTTGAAAAAGCGGTAAAATGGTACTGGGAAATGTTTAGATTCCCACTTGTTGCTGAAGAAACTATGGATGAAAAACAGGTTGAGGCATTATACAGTTTGTATGGATTAAAAAATACAAAATTACGACTTGGGTTTTTACGTACACCGGGTGGTGCTGTGCTGGAAATATTTGAATTTACACCTGCTATCCCTTCCGAAAAAGTATGCTGGAATAAGATAGGTTTAACACATATTACCCTGGATGTACGGAATGTAAAGAAATGGTATAAAAAGCTAAAAGACAAGGGTGTAACGTTTTTATGTGAACCTCAAAAAACGGGCCCCAATGAATGGGTTTTTATGCAAGATATGGATGGCAACCTTATTGAGCTTATTGATTTAAAATTTAACTACATTGCTCTGAGATATTTAGGTGCCATAGTTGCTCCTCTCTTACGAAGATTACAATTTGGGAAGTATTATAAGTAAAAGAAATTATAGATAGATTACCAAATAAATAATACTTCATTAAATAAAAATATTTAATTGTAAAAATTCTAATTATTAGTATACCATAGATGCATTGTAATTGTATTTTAAAATTCTTATTCTACTGTTTTAATAAAAAATTCTTGAATTTATACAAAATTTATTATCTATAATATGCATTATACATTCATTAACTAATAGTAATAAAAATATAATTATAAACAATATTTGGAGGATAAACTATGGGTGATAAAGAAACGTATACCGAAGTAACTAAAACATCATGGCTTCAACGGTTGGGTGGTTCCATAAAAAGTGTTGGTGTGGGTTTTCTTCTTTTCATTGCAGCTTTTCCTGTATTATGGAAAAATGAAGGGTGTGCAGTTAAGGTGGCACAGGGACTTACACAGGGGGCTGCTGAAGTAATTTCATTGCCAGAACCCAAAGTTGATCTTGCTAATAATGGGAAACTTATACACTTTTATGGTGATGCCATAACTGATGAGGTGCTGACAGACCCTCTTCTTGGTATAAGTGAAAAAGCAATACGTATAGCAAGAAGTGTTCAGATGTACCAGTGGAAAGAAATAACCAAAAGCAAAACTGAAAAGAAGTTAGGTGGTTCAACCGAAACAACTACTGAGTATACCTATGAAAAGGTATGGTCTGATAACGTTATAAATTCTGACTCATTCAAATACACCCAGGGACATTCTAATCCTAAAGCGATGGCAATTCCATCTCAAACGTTTCAGGCTAAAAATGTTAAAGTTGGCGATTTTGTTTTAAATGATGAACTTATAAGCCAGATTCAGGGTGGCGAAGCAATTGCAGTTGATGCATCAAAAGTAGCTAAAGAATATGCTGGTTTGGCAAAACAACTTGGCAATGAAATATACATTGGTAATGATCCCAATAATCCACAAATAGGTGATTTAAGAATTAGTTGCCAGGTTGTTCGTGCACCACAAAAAGTTTCAGTTATTGCGCAACAGCAGGGTAATTATCTTTCACCATTCCTCACTAAAACAAAAACAACAATACAGATGTTGCATACTGGCATTGTGAGTGCAGACCTTATGTTTCAGGAAGCACAGGAAAGTAATACAATAAGGACGTGGCTGGTAAGATTGTTGGGCTTTGGGCTTATGTTTTTTGGCCTAATGATGATATTAAAGCCACTGGTAACATTGGGTGATGTAGTCCCATTTATTGGCAGCATTTTACATTTTGGTACAGGAGTAGTGTCTTTCATTATTGCTTTTTCTCTTTCGCTTATTGTTATTGCAATTGCATGGATTGCAGCCAGGCCATTACTGGCTATTATATTGTTAATCATAGGCATTGGGGCCTTTATTACACTTAAGGTATTAAGTACTAAAAAGACAGCTTCGGCATAGAACATACTAATACAGAATGCAATTATAAAGGCAAGGGTTAGCTCTTGCCTTTATAATTTAATTTTTTATTGATTATTTTATCTAAAAGTGTATAATGATATAAATAAACAATATCTATATACATGTCATATTTAATATCGTCATACAAATAGAGAGGTGAATACTATGGAAAAGGCTACTGACAGTGGTGTTACATATTTTATTGGTATTGATGCAGGTTCCACCACACTTTCTGTTGTTTTAATGGATAAAAATAAAAATATTATTGATACATACTATGCCTATCATCATGGAAAAATTAAAGAAACCATTGAACAGTATTTACAGAAAAAACAAATAACAAAAGTTTGTGGTATAGCTATAACATCATGCACACCACAGGTTTTGAATGCTTCCATTGTCAATTCACAGGTTGCCTATGTTCAGGCAGCTAAAGAATATATGCCACATGTTCGTACACTGGTTATTGTTGGTGGTGAAAAATTTGGTGTTATTGAATTTGATGAGTATGGCAATTACTCGCAGTATAGGGGAAACACAAGCTGTGCTGCAGGTACGGGTGGCTTTTTAGATCAGCAGGCACGGCGATTACAGCTTGAAGGTTCTCATCAGCTTTCAGAGTTGGCGCTGAAAAATTATGGCGATATTCCAAAGATAGCTTCGCGCTGTGCGGTATTTGCAAAGACTGACCTTATTCATGTCCAGCAAGAAGGTTACAGTATTTATGAAATATGTGATGGCTTGTGCTCTGGTCTTGCACGCAATATTGCTGATACCTTGTTTGCCAGTAAAAAGCCTCTGGAGCCGATTGCAGTGGTTGGTGGTGTGTCCTTAAACAAAGCAGTTATTAAACACTTTGAATCAATTATTAATACAAAAGTTTTAGTGCCGGAACTATCGCACCTGTATGGTAGTTTGGGTGCTGCACTATGGGCTGTTTCCAATTCTGTTAGCGAACAGATAGCAATTGAATTTACACATGCAAATGAACAAAAAGAATACCACTACAACAACCTTGATATTGTATTGAGCCAGTATCCTGAATTTGCTGGCATTGAATCATATATGTTTACATCCAGGCATGATGTTGAAGTTGATATCTACACGCCATTTATGCCACACACTGAAGCCTTTATTGGTATTGATATTGGTTCAACAAGTACAAAGATGGCAGTGACCGATAGTTCCGGTAATATGCTTGCTGGCTTTTATACACGTACTGCCGGGAAACCGCTTGAAGCAGTACAATCGCTATTTGAAGCACTTGATAGCTATGTGCAGCGTAAAGGTGTTACATTAACCATTAAAGAAGCAGCCACTACAGGTTCAGGGCGAAAGTTCATAGGAACACTTATTGGTGCTGATGTGATCCTTGATGAAATTTCCGCACATGCCAAAGCTGCGGTAGCATTGAATCCACAGGTAGATACCATCATAGAGATAGGTGGGCAGGATTCAAAATTTACCATGCTGAAAAATGGTAATGTGGTCTTTTCGCAGATGAACAATGTGTGTGCTGCTGGAACAGGTAGCTTTATTGAAGAGCAGGCATATAAGCTGGGGTGCCTACTTTCGGAATATGCTGACAGGGCGTTGGGTAAGCGCTCACCGGTTGCAAGTGACCGATGCACCGTATTCATGGAACGCGACATCAACTACCTGATGAGTAAAGGGTATTCAACTGAGGAATTGCTTGCCACAGTGCTTCATTCGGTAGTGGAAAATTATCTTTCAAAGGTTTCAGGTGAGGCAAAGATTGGCAATTGTGTATGCTTTCAGGGAGCTACAGCAAAGAATAGAGCACTGGTAGCAGCGTTTGAACAACGGTTGCAAAAACCAATTTTTGTTTCAAAGTACTGCCATTTAACTGGCGCACTGGGTTGTGCACTTGAAGTAATGGAAACATATAGCGGAAAAACAAAATTCCGTGGTTTAGACCTGTATAAAAAAGATATACCTATAAAGAATGAAGTGTGTGAACTATGCACCAATCACTGCAAGCTTAAAGTGGCAACTATTGATAATGAGATTGTTGCATTTGGTTTTTTGTGTGGCAGGGATTATCATTATAAAAAGTTTGTCAGCAAAACTAAGGGTATATTTGATTTTACAAAAGAAAGAAAAAAGATTCTCTCTACGTCAACCAAAGATAAAACAGCAACAGTTGGGATACCAGCAGCACTACATTTAGTAGATGAGCTTGATCTGTGGATTGATTTCTTTTCACGTCTGGGTGTCAGTGTTACCACAAGCATGGATTGTCCTGATCCGGTAGCTACTGGTAAGCGTTTAGCACAGGCAGAATTCTGTGCACCTGTAGCAGCTTTTCATGGCCATATTGCCTATCTGGTTGATAAATGCGATTATATCTTTGCGCCCTTCTATTTAGAAAAGGATGCACCACAGGAGGCGCGCAGGCAATACTGTTATTATACACAATTCGCGCCTGCATTGGGACATCTTCTACCTGATGCTTTTATAAAGTTACTATCGCCCGTACTTAATTATGAAATACAACCACTGCAGAGTAGAATGGCATTATTTAATGCATGTAAAAAGATGAACATTAATGCTAATTACCTTGAAATCATGATGGCATTTGAGCAGGCACTGGCAGCGCATAAAGAAAAAAACAAAAAGCTTCTGAAAGTTGGTACTCAATTTTTGAAGTCACACAATGGTATGGCAGTGGTGTTGCTTGGGAGGCCATATAATGCATTGCTTGATTCAATGAATAAGTCCATACCTTCAATGTTTGTCAATTTAGGTATACCAGTGCTGTATCAGGATATGATTGACTATAGCAGTAAGGATGTAGAAGACATTAACGATTTACTGACAGCATTTCACTGGCATTATGCTTCAAAGATAATTGAAACAGCACATGTTATTTCCAGAAAAGATGGATTATATCCTGTGCTGGTAACATCGTTTAAGTGTGCACCTGATTCGTTTGTGATGGAATACTTTAAACGCATTATGGATAAAGCAGGTAAGCCGTATTTAATTTTGCAACTTGATGAGCATGACTCAACCGTTGGGTATGAAACACGTATAGAGGCAGCAATACGTTCTTTTAAAAATCACTATGCATCTAAGGGTGTGCCTGCAAAACAGGTTCGTGTTGTTCCTGCAATTACACGTGAATCCCTACAGGGAAAGACAGTGTTGCTACCCAACTGGGATATCATGGCAGCGCGCCTGCTTAGAGCAAACCTGCAGCGTGAAGGCATTGATGCCCATATACTGTATGAAGATGATACCCTAATTGCAAAGGGTACGCGAAGCAATACCGGGCAATGTATTCCGTTAAACATTATTGCGTATGAATACATTGATTATGTTGAAAAGCATAATCTTAATCCAGCTAAAACAATATTGTGGATGGCTGATTCAGAAATATCCTGTAATATACGAATGTATCCGTATTTTATAAAAAGTATATTTGATAGTTACGGTAAAGGATTTGAAGAAACACAGGTTTTTGTTGGCGATATATCATTCAGGGAAGTTTCAGTAAAGGCAGCAATCTATACCTATTTTGCCTTTATGTTCAGTGGGTTGCTGCGCAGAGCAGGTTGCCATTTCAGGCCGTATGAATGCATTCCAGGTTCCACTGATAAAGCCGTTGAGCACACCATGCAGGAATTTGAGCAAGCTTTCAGGGATGAAATAGAATGGTCAGATGCACTGGGTAATATGGTTCAGCGATTCAAAACAATAAAAGTTAAGCGTACAAACCGTCCCAAAGTTGCAATATTTGGCGACCTGTATGTTCGTGACAACGATGTTATGAATCAAAACCTGATAGCTTTTATTGAAAAACATGGTGGTGAGGTTATCACAACACCATACAATTATTATGCCAAGATGATAGCAAATCCATATTTTAAAAAATGGTTCAGAGAGGGTAAATACAAGGCGATAGTTACCGGAAAGACATTGCTGACAGCAGTTGAACTTATGGAAAAGAAATACTACAGTTATTTTGAAACATTGCTAAATGAGCCAAATCCGGTATATACTGTTGACTTTGAAAAGCTATTGTCACAGTTTGGCGTTACGATGTATCATACCGGTGAATCATTTGATAATCTTATCAAGATATTTTCACTTTTACAACATTATCCTGATATTAAACTCTTTGTACAAACAAGTCCAGCATTCTGCTGTCCGTCTCTTATTACCGAAGCTATGGCGCATAAGATTTATGAGGTTACAGGAGTGCCAGTGGTAAGCTTAACCTATGATGGGACTGGTAGCTTTAAAAATGATGCAGTAGTGCCATATTTAACGTTATTACGGGATACTGTTGTCCAGAAAGAAGCAGCCAAAAAGCTATCGTAGATGTGTTAATGGAGAACATGGTTCAATTATGCCTTAACTGAAACAAAACTCACGCACATTGCAGTAATGGTATGTAACGCAACAAGTGTATATCCAGTGGGTAAGTCCAGCGTATAAGACAAGCATATAGCAATGATGTTAATAATTGTTCCTGCAATCCAGGCAATTATAAGTGGATGCTTTACATGTAGTGACAGTGCAATCATTGCTGGTGAAAGCAGCAGGGCAAACACTATAAGTACGCCCGCCAGTTTAACTGAACTTGTAACAGTGATAGCAAAGATAATGAAAATGCATACAAAAGGCCAAGCTACAAAAAATATTCTTATTTTGGTAGCACACCCCTTTGCTTTGCCATTTCCATCATCTGTTCACCACTGGTTTTTGGTGGAACTTTTTTAGATTGTTCTTTTTGTACAAGCTTTACGGCATCATTGGTACATGCCATTACACACAGACCACATCCAATACAGCGGTCTACGTTAACATGGGCTATGTCGGTAATCTCAATTGCATCCATCTGGCACATATCAACACAGTTGCCACACGATGTGCAGTTATCATTGGTTTGCGCATAATAATTTGAAAATACCATCTCTGCAGGTTTTGGAAATCGCTTTATTGATAAAAGCACTGCGCAGCAGTCACCACAGCAACTACACATACCAGCAGGGTTTTGTGCAGTGCCGGGTTGAGTTACCATGCCGTGTTTTTGTGCTTCAGTAACTATCGCTATAGCTTCATCAGCACTTATTTTTCTTCCTAATTTATTTTCTATATAATACTCAGCCATGGAACCAAACATGAGACAGGTTTCCATTGGCTTATCACAGCCTTTGCCAATAATCTTTTTTTCCTTACGACATATACAATCAGCAACTGCTATTACAGAGGCTTGCTTAATGATTGCTACTGCATCTTCAAAGGGTGCAACAGTGCTTTTTGTTTCAATTGATTCATTTACTGGAATAGGGCGTAAAAACATATTGGCACTTTTAGCCACAGCTTTTGATAATCCTTCCTCATAATATTGCTCCAGTAGCATGGCAAGGTCTTTGCTTAAGCGCTTAACCTGAAATTCAAACACACCGTGTATAAACGGTATGGCGCCATATTTTGCAACCCCGTCTTTTGTCTTTTTAAATAAAAGGCCCCGTTTTACCATATCTTCTAAATGTTTCGTTAGTTCTTCCTGTTGTCTTCCTGTACGTTTGGCAATACTTTCAGCAGTTTCAAGCATGGGCGATAGTTCTAAGAAAAGCTTTGCATCCTCTTCGGAAAATAGTTTCTTTAATATTGTTATTTCTATCCTTGACTGTGTTTCAGGAAATCCCAGTGAGTACATGTCCAGGCGTTTCTGCAATGCTCTGTATATATCTTCCATAGGCTTATCCTCCTATATTGATTTATTAAACTGGAATAAACTAGCACAAGAACAAGCAAAATAACACCGTTATGTTCGTCAAATTAATTTTTTAGTAGTTCAAAAGAATTTTCAATTTGCAACAATAAATATCATAAAATTCTTATTGCAGGCTTCCCATTCTCATCCCTATATACCTCACATACTGTTGGAACTATACCAGTTAGCCTTTCGTCTGAAGCTCGCAATTGCTTAAAATCGGCAGTATGTAAAAAATCGTACAAAAGTTGATACCGCTCATGAAGATTCTGATCTTCAGTTTCAGATTGTAACATTGCGTCAAGAAGCTTTTGCAATGTTTCCTTTGCAGCAGTCTCAACGCAATGTCCATTAAGATATAATGTAACTTGAATTATTCTTTTCATTATGTTGTTACTTAATAACTAACTCTTTAAATTAAAAAAATGATGAAAAATCAAGTTTATTTCAATAATAGAAAAATATAATTGACGTTACATATACTATACGTATATTTTAAAATATATATTAAATACCGTAAATAAGTTTTTTATAGGTTTTCGCGATGAAATCAACACATGAAGTTATTGCAATATTGTCATCGAATAAAGATGTATTAAAAGAAAAATATGGAGTTATGAATATAGCTATATTTGGTTCATATTCGCGAGAAGATTATAATCAGGATAGTGATGTTGACATTATTGTTGAATTTGAAAAACCAATTGGATATAAATATTTTGAATTAGCTGATTATTTAGAGAGTATTTTACAATGTAAAGTGGATTTGTTTACATATAATGCTATAAAACAAAAACCGCTTTTATGGGAAAGTGTCAAAGAGGATATTGTTCATGTTTAAAAGGAATTACTTGCTTTTTATTGAGGATATTCTCCAGAACATTATTAAAATAAACAAATACATCAACAATCTTGGTTATGATGAATTCCTTGATGATGACAAAACAAAAGATGCCGTAATCAAGAATTTAATTGAAATTGGAGAGGCAGCAAATCATATTCCTGAGAATGTACTTAAACAATATAATGAAGTTCCCTGGCAACAAATGATCGGATTACGAAATAGATTAATACACGGTTATTTTGTCATTGATTATGATATAGTATGGACAATTATAAAAGAATAATTGCCCATACTATTTGAAAAACTAGAGAATATAAAAAGAAGCCAATAACATATTTTTACACATAGTATTAATGGTCACACATATTGGCACCTGTTTTAAGTTTTCCCTGTAAATAATCATTTACTATTGTGTCAGGTTCAGTGCCCTCAACGCCAGTTATAACAACAACATTTTGCTCTTCAAAAAGCTGACGTGCCCGTGTTCCCATACCACCTGCAAGGATACATGTTGCACCTTTTTCTGCCAGAAATCGTGGTAACAATCCGGGCTGATGTGGTGGTGCAGGTATCTCTTCTTTTTTAATGATGTGTTTATTTGTTTCATCAATATCATATAACACAAACTTGTCGCAGTGGCCAAAATGCATTGAAAAGTTATTGTCTTCGGTTAATGGCAGTGCAATACGCATGTTACGCCTCCTTTGACTTGATTGATTGTAATAGTGCGGTTACTATCGCTTCAAAATGCTTTTGTGAAACTGTTGCATTGACAGCAGCTGATTGGGCAAATGGTCTTCCCGCATCACTGTTTTCAACAATTAGTGGATCTAATGGTATTGTTCCTAAAAATGGTACATCCATTTCAGTAGCTATCTCACTGCCACCACCTTTTCTGAATATGTATGTTTCTTTCCCGCAGTGAGGACATACAAATCCACTCATGTTTTCCACAACACCTAAAACCGGTATGTTAAGTTTGTGGCAAAATGTAATGGATTTTTTTACATCGATAGTTGAAACATTCTGTGGTGTTGTAACAATAACTGCACCTGTTGGATTTTTTACTAACTGCGCAACTGAAAGTGGTTCATCACCGGTTCCCGGTGGTGAATCTATGACAAGATAATCAAGCTCTCCCCATTCAACATCGGATAAAAACTGTTTAATAAGGTTGTATTTTAAAGGACCTCGCCATATTACCGCCTCTTTTGTATCAGGCAGCATAAGTCCCTCTGATATAACTTTTAAAAAGTCATTATACTGAACCGGTACTATTGTATTATGATCCGTTGCATGTAACGGTGCTTTTTCAATACCAAGAAGAGTTGGTACGCTTGGACCATGAATATCAATATCCAAAAGCCCGGTTTTGAATTTTCTGGAAGCAAGTGCTACAGCTAAATTTGTAGCAACGGTGCTTTTGCCAACACCACCTTTACCTGATAAAACCAGTATTGTATGTTTTATTTTATTCAGATTTTCCTGTAATTTGAGTTCTTCATTGATCTCAGTAACCTGTTTTGAATCCATACCAGGTTTAACTGCCTGTGCTTTAGAACCATCTTTTCCTTTACCAAACATCTATAGCCTCCTTTAAACGTTATTGAATGTATCATTTCGCTATTGTAGCCTGTAGCATTGTTTGCACAGTTTGCCATAGCTTTGTAATTTCCTGTGATGCTGAACCATCTGAATATTCTACCACTGTTTTACCTGCAATTTGTGCCCTGATGACATCCTCATCATACGGAATAGTGCCTATAACCGGTATATTGTTTTTTTTGCAGATATCCATAATTAATTGCCTGTTTTCTTCAGAGATATCACTTTTATTGATGCACACTGAAGATGGGATCCTGAAATGCTTGACGAGCAGTACTATACGCTCTAAGTCATGAATACCTGAAATGGTTGGCTCCGTAACAATAAGTACATGTGTTGTACCAGTTATGGATGCTATCACCGGGCAGCCAATTCCCGGAGGCCCATCAATGATGATAAGGTCATAGTTTTCCTCTTCTGCAATTGATTTTGCCTTTTCACGCAATTCGGAAACTAATTTACCGGAATTACCTTCTCCAATGCCCATATTTGCATAAAGAAATGGCTGGCCATCAGATTGTGAAATCACAACAGTACCCGATTGATTATCAAGCATATCAATTGCTTCATAAGGGCACATCATTGCACACACGGCACAACCTTCGCATAACACCGGTTCTACCACATAAAAATCCTTGATTGCGTTAAATCTACAATAAATAACACAATCGCCACAACCTCTGCATCGGTCCTGCGATATAACGGCTTTCTTTTCGCCAAAAAAGGGAATCTCCTGTATGATGGTGTGAGGAAGCACAATATGCATGTTAGATGCATCAACATCACAATCAACCACAATGCGCCGTTTTGCCAGTTTAGCAAATGAGGCCGCAATACTTGTTTTGCCAGTGCCTCCCTTACCACTAACTATCGCCAATTGTTGTATTGATGGTTTCATAGGATCACTCTGTTTGTACAGTATTCATAAATATTTTGTATATGCTGGCCGTAATGGGAAATCATATAGTCAATAAAATTGTCCTGTGTTGTGGACCTGGCAATGTTAATATCATGCGGTATAGTTGCTAAAAGAGGGATGTTTTCATTGTGAATGAAGTTACGCAGTGGCTCATACTCTTCAACCATATTATTTATCACAATCCCACATGGTATTGATAATGACTTTGCTACCTGATACGCTAATACAACATCGTGAAAACCAAACGGTGTTGGTTCAGCCACCAGTATAACAAAATCACTATGCTCCATGGCATGTATCACCGGACATGAAGAACCTGGTGGGGCATCTATGATTCGCAAAGTTGCATGGCGGTGTTCCTTTTTAACTTCATCAATGAGTGGTGTTGTTATATGCTCACCAATATTCAGTACACCAGCTGCATAAAAAAGATTGTTACTATTGCCAGTTTCAATAGTGCCAATGGGTCGTGTAATTTCTTTTATTGCATGTTCAGGGCAGGCTAAATAACATCCACCGCATGAATGACATAACTCTGGTAATACCAGTGGCCTTGCTTTAATAAGAACTATTGCATTGTACTGGCATACTTTCTGGCATTTACCGCAACCAGTGCAGGCATCCATATCAACCTGTGGTATGAGGACATTGACGGGATATCTATTCTCAACATTGATTTTTAATAGCAGGTTAGCATCAGGTTCTTCAACATCACAATCCAGTAACGCAGTAGTCTGAAATTGTGATGCATAAAAGGCTAACGTAGCAGATAATGTTGTTTTACCCGTACCTCCTTTGCCGCTTGCAATAGCAATATTCATACACTATCTCCAATACCTTTAAAATTCAAAAACGGCACCGCAGGTTGCCAGTACAAAAGATTCATTGAATTCCTGGTGCATTCGACATGCCATTTTAAATCCGGTACAGTGTGATGTGCCAATCTTTTTAACTTTGAAATGCTTCAGTGTGTCTATAGCTTTTTGCACATATGTATCAGGTGCGCTTTCCAGATGAGTGCCACCAATAACAGCATGAAATTCTTTATAACCAGTTTGTTTTGCTATATCATACAGTATATCCACAATACCTGCGTGTGCGCATCCCAGAAGCACAACAGGACCAGATTCGGTATCAATGACAAGCGAACAATCGTCATTGAAAATATCATCTTTTATGGTGCCATCAGGTAGTTTGACTTTTAAGCGCTCATCAAATCCCTGCCAGCTTTGGGGCCTATTTATTTCGGCGATAGCTCTTATTGATTGGGTTATTGCTGTTAATCCTGATATTGGTTTAAAAACGGCTCCTGCCTTTTCGTATTCTTCTTTTGATGCTCTGACCCCTATTGGTGCTTCCAGTGTTTGATTGCCTAAGGGAATAATAGCAACTTTGTTGGTAAATATGTCCGGATGGGCATATACATCAATGTTTCTATTTATAGATTGTAATACCTGCAAAAGTCCACCGGTATGGTCGTAGTGTCCATGGCTTAATATAATTCTTTGAATTGCAGTAATATCTTTACCTAATGTTTTTAAATTATGTATAATACCAAGTCCCTGACCTGTATCAAAAAGTGTAGTATCATCAGCTTCAATTAATACCGAAAGTCCATGCTCTCCAATTAATGGGAATGGTGTCCCAATGCTATTTTCGCATACAACAGTTATTCTTGTTTTCATGGTTTTTCCTTTTTTAAATATAAATTAACTATTTTAAATTTAGGGATTCTTATTCTTAACCAATCCCGTCATTCTGAAGGAGTGTAGCGACCGAAGAATCCCTTAGTGCGCTACAGGGAGATCCTTCGCTTTGCTCAGGATGACGGCTATTAACTTTCCTTTTCCAGCTCTGCCAGGCGCTTGTTTAAATTTTCAATGGTTTTGCTTAAAAAATCAACCTGCTCTTTCAAGAATGATTTTTCATCATCCTTAGAATACTGATAGGGTGCAGGTGCATTGTAACCAAACCGCATCCATCCTGGCAGGCCAGTTGCATAAAACCAGTGACGAAAACCTCTACCTCTTCCACCAAAACCTCTGCCAATACCAGATGCACCAAACCTACCAGCAGGATTGGCATATCCTGGCAAACCGTATTCGGCGCAATATCCAGCGCCACGTCCTGTCATAGGACCAGCACCATATGGTCCTGTTCTATCTCCCCTGGGCATACTGTTACCTCCTTTTATACAAAATAGTAATGTAATGCAATAAAACGTTTCAACAGTAACTATCGCACATAATTGCTATCTGGTCTTAACCAAATACCATTGCCTTTTTTAAAATCATCATACGTTCATGGTACAATCGTTCAGCCAATCGTAAATGCGATGCAATGCGTGTATACTGTTCTATAATATGCATATCAACCTGAGAACAGGAAAGGTTATCGATTATATCACCACATTCCTGTGCCAGTCGCTCAATCTTTTCCTCAATCATTTTCAGTTTGTCTTCATCAGATTGATCAAGACCTTCCAATTTAAAATGTGCAATGGGTTGTTTATTAATTTCCTGTTCAAACTTTTCCAGCCGCTTATGCATAGTTTCAATTTCAGAGAACAATTTTTCTTTTCCATGAGATTTTGCTTCATTTAGACAATGCAAATTTTTTTCATGTAGTTTCTTTATGCATTGAAGCATCCTTTCACGCATTATCCTGTCGGCTTCCTGTACATTTTGTGTATATCCTGTAAAACCATTATGCAATGTTGATTGATTCATATGGCTCACCTCCTTTAAAATAAATGTAAAAAATTATTACCAGTGACTTTCTACAGTAGCTTCTGATGCCTTAATTAATTTTCCCGCTTTGTACTCTGCAATTGCCTGTGATACCGGCATCACATCGCACACATACACTTCCACACCTGACGCACGTAACACTGAATATGCTTTTGGTCCAACATTTCCCGCAATAAGTACTTCTGCACCACTATCTATCACATTTTTTGCCGATTGGATTCCAGCACCCTGCGTTGATTGAACACTCTGCTTGTTGTCTACCCATGTATGGGTTTCCGTATCAGTATCATATATAATGAATCCTTTTGCTCTTCCAAAACGTTCATCAACCTCACTGTCTAAACTATTCTGTCGTGCTGGTATTGCTATCTTCATAATGATTCCTCCTTTGATGTAATTTCCATCCACGCCTTTGGCGCCTGCATGTTCGTGTTTTTGTTACATATCGCATGCATTTGTTGGGCAATGCTCCATTAATGTATTGTTCTACTACTTCATCAATGGTGCCATTCAGCCATGAGTAGAGCTGAATTTCCCTATCAAGAATAAACCTGGCCAGCACATCACTCAATGCACCACATAGTAACACTGTAACTCCCATTTCTTTAAGGCGCTCAATCCGTATAAACGCACTTTGTTCATTAATTTCAATTACTGTACGTTCGGAAATAGTTACGTCATTCAGTGTCATAACAATAAACTTGCGCGCTTCATCCAATAGTGGCGACAGCCTATCATTAAACACTGGTAATGCAATAATTTCGTTCTTCATACTTAATAATTAAGCATAAATCGTGCCAATATGCGTAATTGCAGCACATTCCCACAAGGATATTTTTTTTGTGCGATAGTTACTGTACAAAAGCTTATTGAAGAGAATTTCTAAGTGTTTAAAAGGGAAGAATTTTTGGATGCAGTGTATGAAATCGCTTCGTTTTAATTATATAAGAACTTGCAAAGACAGTAGATATATTCATGGCAAATGAAGCAAGTCCGTTGGTCGCTTCGATAGACACGCTTTGCGTGCGTTCAGGGCTTCGACAAGCTCAGCCATCGGGCTTTGACGGGCATTCCCTGAGCTTGCCAAAGGGCTCAACCACCAGACTTCCTCAAAACGGTTGTCGAGTTATTATATCGAGACGCGGTCGTCGAGTGATTGCGTAGCAATCGTATCGAGACGACCGCCTCAATGTTCATTGACTGCCTGTAGAAGTGAAGAATCCTAATGTATATATAGCCAGATCCTTTGGTGCTGGCGCACCTCAGGTTGACAGAAATCCAGGTAAACGACGAGATTGCTTCGTCCTAACTTCGTGGGACTCGCAATGACATTGGTTTACGTCACTGAGAGTGAAGCGAAGCAGTCTCAAGTACCCGAATAAGATTGCTTCGCCAGCGGCTCGCAATGACGATAGTTACGTTGCAAAATGCAATGTTATTGCATTCATTATATTGCATTTTGCAATATTCATTCAAGGTTATATTTTTTTATTTTCCGCCATAATGTTGAGGTATCAATACCAAGTGCGGCAGCTGCATCTTTCTTGTTAGAATACCGTGCTAAAGCCTGTTTTATCATGGTTTTTTCCATCTCTTCAAGCGAGAGTGTTGAAACAGGTGTTATGCCATATACATAGGCAGGCAGGTGTTCAAGCTTTATGTATGCCTCATGACATAAGACAAATGCATGTTCAATGATGTTTTCAAGTTCACGGATATTGCCTGGATAGTCGTAATTAAGCAAGATATTCATTGCGTCATCGGACACTCCTTCAATGCTTTTCCCTTTTAAGGTATTGTATTTTTTAATAAAGTGTTCCACCAGTAATGGTATATCTTCTTTTCGCTGTGATAATGATGGTAAGCGTAATCCTATGACATTCAGGCGATAGTATAAATCGTCGCGAAAATTACCAGCCGCAACTTCTTCTCGCAAATTCTTATTGGTGGCAGCAATAATGCGTACATTAGCTTTTTTTGGTTTTGTGTCGCCAAGAGGTTCATATTCTTTGAATTGCAAAAATCGAAGTAATTTCACCTGCATTGATAATGGCAGTTCGCCAATCTCATCCAGAAACAGTGTGCCACCTTCAGCCATGGCTATTTTGCCAGGTTTATCTTTTTTTGCATCTGTGAACGCACCAGTTTTGTATCCAAACAATTCTGATTCAATCAAGTTTTCAGGTAATGCTCCGCAATTTACCACAACAAATGGCTTCTCTTTTCGCCTGCTTAAAGAATGAATGGCACGTGCAATGAGTTCTTTCCCGCTTCCACTGGGTCCTTCAATTAACACAGAGCTATCGCTTAAGGCTACATCAGGCAGTATGGAAAAAATCTGCTGCATCTCTTTATTTTTACTTATGATGTCTTCAAAAGAGTAGGTGGATTCAATTTTCTTTCTCAAAGTTTCAATATCGCTGATATCACGAAATGTTTCCACGCCACCAATGATATTTCCCTGATCATCTTTGAGTAATGCGGTACTTATGCTTATGGTTACTTTTTCACCTGATTTGTTAACTATATATACTGTTTTATTAATAATATTTTTTCCTGTCTGCATGGTTTCACGAAGCGCACAGGAATGCTCACAAATATTTGCATGAAAGATTTCAAAGCAAAGCTTACCAATAGCTTCGTCTTTACTTTCAAGACCTAAAATTTTACAGGCAGCATTATTCAATGACGTGATTCTGAAATCCATATCAATGGTAAACACACCATCAGCAATACTGTCTAAAATAATGTTTGCTACACAATCAGAGTTCATCATTCTACATTGTCTGTGTCATTGTCAATGTTTTCATGTTCATCATTATTATGGTTATTATCAAACTGTGTGTCACTATTGTCTTCATCATTACTATCATTATAATTGTTTGTAGCATCATTTTCATTATTTTCTTGTTTCTTTAATTCTTCATGTTTTTTTTCTTCTTCTTTCCGCTTTTCAAGTAATTTTGTAAGATAGTTACTGATTTCAGAATCGTTGATTGTACTGGCACATGATACAATCACAGCAGATTCATTCATAATGATGAGATTCATTGGTATATCAATACAATAAATATTCCCAAGCTGATATATCGAAAGGTTAAATTTTTCAGGTTGTTCACGGTAAACTATGATCAATGCCTGTTTAGGTACTGTATTACCAAATGCCAGTCTATATTTGGATGCTGCCAGTAATCCTTCAGCTATTTTTTGTGAATCAAAAAGATTCTGTGAAGAACCTAATTCCTGATAGTTGTGATAGATAAAAATATATTGTCCAAATTTATCCCGGTAGGGTATAACTGGAAATTTATCCGTTGCAGAAATAGTTGAATGTGGTTTAGCTGTAGTAGTAATCTCTACACCTGCAGTTAGGTCATTCTCTATCCATTGATAGGTAACCTGTGTATCTTTTTCATCTGGTAAGTTTCCCTTTATAACATCATTATTAAACGTTTTCTTATCTGTTTGATCTTTGAAATAGATTGAAGTTACTCTAAATTTTATAAATAATGACCTGTCTTTTTTTGGTTCAACGTAATGAACAATATCAAAATCAAAACAGCCGATAGTCAATATACATGAAATAATTGCAATGATGTAAAATTTTTTCATAAAAATTTCTCCAAATTTTTAAGAATGTACATCACCAATAAAACTAAAAGATATTTATTGATAAAAAATAAGTTTCTGTAATCGTAAAGCTCTGTAATATATAATTGATTTATTCTAACAGTGTTAATATAGTACATCCATAATACATCAAATGTCAAAACATATTTGAAATGGCTTAGTCAAATGCTCGCGTCGTTTTCACGATTGGAGAAATTGTTTGATGGTTAAAAAAATTAAATGTTCATTCCAGCCATCTATGGTAGCATGCATGCATATTATTTGTTTTTTTCATGGAATCGATTTTATGAATAAATAGTATAATAGTTTCATAAAAAAGTTGACATTTATGTATAATATTACTACAATATTATATGTTAACATAATAATAAATATTTCCTTTATCTGCCAATCTAATTTTCTGCTTATCGTGATAACATACTGGATTATTAAATAATAAGCTTTGTTGTATTGATGATATAAATAACAAAAAAAATAAAATTATTAGGAGGTTTACCATGATGAGGTATCCATTACTGCTCACTAATTTTATGGAACGAGCAGCAAAATATTTCCCCAAAAAAGAAATTGTATCAGTATATCCCAACGAAAAGTTTGTGTATAATTATGGTGAATGGTATAAACGCTGTTGCCAGCTGGCACATGCGTTACAATCACTTAACATTAAAAAAGGTGACCGTGTTGCTTCCTTTGCATTGAATAACCACCGACATTTAGAATTATATTTTGGTGTGCCATGTATGGGTGCAGTACTCCACACTCTCAATGTTCGTTTGTCTCATGAGCATCTTGTGTATATTATTAATCATGCTGAAGATAAAATTATATTCGTTGATGAAGATCTGTATTTTCTACTTGAGCCTGTTACGGATAAGTTGAAAACTGTAAAACATTATGTAATTTTATCTCAATCTGGTAAAATGCCTGAAACAAAGTTATCGCCTGCATTGTTATACGATGACCTGATAAAGGATTTCCCTGGAGAATTTGAATTTCCTAAAGATAGAGATGAATATGATCCTGCACTTATATGCTATACATCGGCTACAACCGGTGATCCTAAAGGTGTTGTTTATTCACATCGGGGCCTTGTTCTTCATGCGTATGCAGCAGGAGTTACTTTGGGATTAAATGAAAGTGATTGTGCAATGCATGTGGTTCCCATGTTTCATGCTAATGCATGGGGTGGACCATTTGGTGCTACAGGTTTGGGGTGCAAACAGGTACTACCTGGAAGACAAATTCTTGATATGAAAGCATTATGCAAAATCATTTCAGAAGAAAAGGTTACGTTTACCTGTGGAGTTCCAACTATATGGATGATGCTCCACCAGTATTTAGAAAGTGGTGGCGAACATGATTTTTCATCAATACGTGCGGTGTATTCTGGTGGTGCAGCAATGCCCAGGTATTTGATGGAATCATTTGCCAAAAAATATAATTTCAATATTGTTCAGGCCTACGGAATGACCGAAACATCACCACTGGCAACAGCAGCTATCCCCAAAAGTTATATGCAAAACCTTTCAGATAAGGAATTATTTGATATAAAAACCACTGCAGGGCTTCTGGCATTGGGTTTAGAAATGAAGGTTGTAAATTTAGAAACAGGAAAAGAAGTCCAGTGGAACGGCAAAGAAATGGGGGAAGTTTGTTTGCGTGGTCCATGGATAGCCAGTGAATATTATAAAGATCCTGAAAGAAGTAAACAAACATTTAAAGATGGTTGGTTGCATACAGGCGATATAGCTACAATCAATGAAGAGGGCTATATTTCCCTTGTAGACCGTACGAAAGATTTAATAAAAAGTGGGGGTGAGTGGATTTCATCTGTTGATCTGGAAAATCAGATTATGGCTCATCCTAAAGTTCTTGAAGCAGCAGTCATTGCAATGCCTCATGAGAAATGGCAGGAAAGGCCGCTTGCATGCATAGTACCAAAACCTGAATTTGCAGATTCAATAACAAAAGAAGACATCATGGAATTTCTGGAAGCAAAAGTTGCTAAGTGGTGGTTGCCGGATGAAATTGTATTTTTAAAGGAAATACCTAAGACAAGTGTTGGAAAATTTAACAAGAAGGAATTGAGGAAAACAGTATTGCCTGAAGTACTTAAAAAATAGTAGATAATATTAAAAAGTTTTGAATAGCATGCCTATTTCTAATTGGATATTATACAGGTAATCACGCCAATTAGTATCTTGTATAACGTTAGAAAAATAAAACTGGCCATGAGGACCTGCATATAAATAAGTAAACTTGTTGAATGCAAAAGCCAGTCTAAGTTGTAGGCCACACCCAAACTGGTTGTAATTTATAAATCTGATACCATTGGTACTGTCATTATCATTTGACATGGTGATATGAAAAATATGCATATAGTTTAGTCCGTACAGAATATCTAAACGCACCTTGTTCCCAAATGACGATATTAAATATAAAGGTATTATAATGGAATGATTTTGGGAGGTTATTTGTGCATCAGGTGTATCGCCAAATTCTAAATAAGTTTCATGAAATGCGTACGAAATCCCAGAGTGTATTCCGAAATGGGAGGAGAAAATGTTTTCAAAAAAAATACCTCCTCCTGCAATTAAACCGGGTTTCCATTTTACAGTTTTTCCCTCTTCACTGCCACTTCTATGCAATACATCATTCATTCCCCCAGCAACATTGATTCCAAAACTATAATTCCCATTGCTGGATTGTGCATGGATAGAAGTATAAAGAGAAAAATAAAAAATAAATAATAATACTAAATAAAGAAATTTCTTAGCATAAAGTTGTATATTAATAGCTAATATCATTTTTAATTTACCATTATTTAGGCATTATACATGTTCCATTAAATTTAGCTCCATTTTCTATATACAGGTCAGGTGTTATAATATCCCCTGACATATTGCTGTGTTCAAATATTTCTATTAACTTACTGGCTTTAATTTTACCCTGGCATTTACCACTGATTGAAACAACTGCAGCAGTTACCTCAGCACTTACATTGGCCTCATCACCTATGATCAGGGTGCCATCAGTTTCAACTTTGCCCTGGAAAAATCCTTTTATTTTTAATGAAGATTTAAATTTTAATGTTCCTCTGAATTTGATATCATCCGCAATTACCGTGCCAATCTTATTTTCGTCTTCAATAATTTCTCTTTGCTCTACCATAGTTATTGACTCCCATTAGTAAAATTTAGTAGTTTATGTTATTATGATATATTCAACTTCTCATAAAATTGATTTTAATTTGATGTTACTTCGTAAACTTTGTCAATCCAAATTAGTTTAAATAATAAATTTTTCAAAAAAATCCTTGCATATTTTTATCATGCATATTTATTGCAAATATTGCACATAAAGCTATATTTAACAGTAACTATCGAACATATTGTGACATTGCCTTCAGATTTCTTCTGAAAACTGGAATATCATATAAATAATTGTTATAATTTAAGTATGATTTTATAAAGGAGATAGTTAGTATGGAAGAGATATTGCAAAAAGCGAATGAATTAGGACTGATGATCAAAGGGTCTGATATTTACAAGCGGTATGAAGAACTGGTAAAAAAGATTGAAGCTGATGAAAATGCACGTAAATTACTTGAAGAGTATATTAAATTGAGTGAAGAACTATACCAGAAAGAAGCTAATGGTGGTGTAATTGAAGTTGAGGAAAAGAAAAAATTACAGGATATAAGTCAAAAGGTTTCAGAAAGTCAGCTTATAAAAGAATTCATTGCCACACAAACATATTATGTAAATATGATGATGCAGATTCAGAATGCAATCAGCAACCCCAAAGGTGATCCCATCGGGCCATCAAAGATAATAAAACCCGGCCAGGGTGGAAAAATCATTACAGGAAATTTTTAAGCACTATATGCAATAAAAAACATCCCATCAGCATGGCAGTGGGATGTTTTTTATACTATAATCTATGCCAGTTTTTCTACTGCCTCTTTTATTCTCTTAATACCTTCAATAATATTGTTATCAGATGTTGCAAAGGATAATCGTATGTTGTCATCTGAACCAAATGCAACTCCAGGTACCACTGCAACTCGTGCTTCCTCAAGGAGATATGATGATAATTTTGAGGACAAAGCTGCATCTTTGTATTTATCTTTGATAGATTTAAAGCCTGGCAAAGAATATACACCTTTAACATTGGGGAAAACATAGAAAGCACCATCAGGATTATGGCATTCAATACCCTGAATTTCGTTAAGCCCTTTTACAATGATTTCACGTCTTCGTGCAAAAGCTTCAAGCATTGGATTTAAAACACTCTGATCACCAGTCAATGCTTCAACTGCTGCCCATTGTGCAATAGATGTTGGATTGGATACTGACTGGCTTTGAATCATCTCTACCTGTTTTATTATAGATTCATCACCAGCCATATACCCAATACGCCATCCAGTCATTGAATACGTTTTTGAAACACCATTCAATACCATTGTTTTTGGTTTGAGTTCGGGAACAGCATTGACTATATTGCAAAACTTTTTATTGTCATAAACAATGACTTCATAAATGTCATCTGTTACAATGCATATATCATATTTTTTTAAAACCTCTCCAATAGCTTTTAGTTCATCCATTGTGTACATTGAGCCTGTAGGATTGGAAGGTGAATTTATAACTATTGCTTTGGTTTTTTTTGTTATATGTTTTTCAAGCATTTTGGGGTTTATTTTAAAATCTGTTGATTCATCAGTATGGATAATAACAGGAACACCATCTGCTAAAAGAACAATGTCGGGGTATGATACCCAATAGGGTGCCGGGATAATTACTTCATCACCGCTGTTGAGCAATACCTGCATAAGATTATAAAATGAGTGTTTGCCTCCACAATTTACAGTAACCTCTGAAATTTTATATTCCAGGTTATTGTCTCTTTTGAATTTTTCAACAATTGCTTTTTTTAGTTCAGGAATGCCACCTGATGGAGTATATTTTGTTTTACCTTGTTCCAGTGCTTTAACTGCAGCATTTTTAATGGATTGTGGTGTATCAAAGTCAGGTTCTCCTGAACCAAATCCAATAACATCAATACCCTGTGCTTTCAAAGAATTAGCCAGCGCAGTAACTGCCAGGGTGGGAGATGGCTTAATTTTTGATAATCGTTTTGCTAACTCCATAATTTCTCCTTATCAAAATAGTTATGAATTTAATATAAGGGCAAGTCCTTTAAAAATGTGGAGAGCTTATACTATAAAGCTTGTGGAAGAACATAAATATATCAATGTAAAGCAAAATGATTATTAGTTTTTGTCAAGATTAAAACACATCAATTTAAAAATATTTAACACAGGCTCACAGGGCTATCAAAGGGGGTGTCCCAAAATTGGCCGTTGAGTGAATACCATCTACATTATTTATCATAATCCGCTCATTTCGATACATTTTTGCCACAAAATGTGGCAAAACTACTCAATGAGCGTAAAGAAATTTTTATCAAAACAACTTTTGGGACACCCCCTATATATATTTATTTGAACATTTTTTACATAATAGTGATTGTTACTATACATTTCTGAATGTAACATATTGGAGATCGGTTACTTGTTCTGTGGTGAAAAGTTGTACAGTGTTTATGTAAAGATTTGTAAAATTAGAAAGCATTTCCGTAAAAAATAATGCAACAAATTAACTATAAAAAGTGGGTTAATAGTGTAATTGGTTTGCCTTTGATAAAAAATAAAACTGGATTACACCATATGGTATTTATATGGTATCAACCACCTGTGGTTAGTTTGACGCTTACTCTTTCGCTCATTATATCATTACCTCTTTGGTAATGAATTTTACAGTGTTGATTAAAATACGATATTTTATATTTAAATCATAAAATATTGTTGCAGAAAATATAATTGTTTTTATTCTATTTAATGACTATAAGTAGTATAAATGGCATATAATGTCGTTTACAATAGGAGGTTGTACTATGAAAAAGATAACCATTATTGTATCAATTATTCTGGTTGTGTCAGTTGTTGTTTTTGCAAAAGGAAAAAGCTTTACAGGCCGTTTGATATTTGTTGGTAAAGATTACATAGAGGTGAAATATGGAAAGACAGAGAAAGTATTTTATATACAGGAAAAATCCGTATTTATAAAAAATAATGCTAATGCCACCTTTGCAGATCTTGAACCATGCCAGATTGTTAAGGTTGCTTACACAGCAGGTGGTAATAAGTTGAATATAATCAGATGCGAAATAATAAAACAAAGCGACTGCAAATAAAAAAGGATACCTTATGCAGCTAACGTTTGATGACCATAGCTTTGAAATACTTTATAAAACACATAATACTGCTAAAGTAGCATCAATCAATACTTTACAGCATGATAATTATTTAGATGACAATCTCAACGTTCAGTACACTCGTAACAGGGATGCAATACAGTGTATAATTAAACCAATAACGCGTCTGTATATACAAAAAGCAATTCTGTCGCTACAGGTTTTGACTTCGGATGATATAGCATGTTTTGCGAATGGATATCAGTCATGGACATATACAGGTCCATTTTTTAAAGATTCAAAAAAGCGCAAACCCTGGCCGCAATTTGTCATCGCAAATCAAGAAAATGCAGCTCATCCGCCTAAAGGAAAACGTGGTGTAGTCCAATCGGATATGATATTTGTATTGGGCGATAGTAACCAGCAAAATGCGTATGTTTTTGGACATCTTCCCGTACATAAGCAATTCCATCAGTTTGTTTCATTTGAATATAACTATCGCACAAAACTGTTGTCCATTATATGGGATGTTGATAGATTCTGTGATGCTGAGGAAGACTACACGCTGGATACAGTATGTATTTTGCAGGGTACAGTGTGGAAAACGATGGAATATTATGCAGAAACTATTGCACAGGAACTATCGCCTACATTTAATAACACACTACGCAAGGGCTGGTGTTCCTGGTATTATTACTATAATACCATTACCAGAGATGAAATACTTCTCAATGCTAAATATGCAAAAGAGAATTCCATACCATTTGATTTTATCCAGATTGATGATGGGTATCAGGCTACTATTGGCGAGTGGACTACTGTCAGGGGATCTTTTACCGCTGCCATGCGCTATATTGCTGATACTATCAAAGGATATGGATTTACGCCTGGAATCTGGTATTCTCCATTTATTGTTTCAAAAGATTCAAGGATTTTTAAAGAGAATAAATCCTGGATTCTTAAAGATAACAATGGGAAACCTGTTATTGCTGGTTTCAATCCTGCATGGGGTGGCTATTACTATACCGTTGACGTTACTCAGCCTGCAGCGCTGAGCTGGATTGAGGATACTATTAATACGTTATTGTATGAATGGGGGTATGAATACCTCAAGTTAGATTTTATGTATGCTGCAGCACTACCGGGAGTGCGACACAACACGACAATATCACGGTATGAAGCTCTTGCACAGGCGGTTGCCCGCATACGGAAAGCAAGCGGGAATGCATTTATACTGGGATGTGGTATGCCTTTGCAGGCGGGCATTAGGTATGTAGATGCAATGCGTATTGGTCCTGATGTTGCACCGCAGTGGGGGCGCACATTTTTTGATAAACTATTTAACAGTGATTCAGGAATTTCAACACGTTCTGCTATTTGCAGCAGTATTTATCGTTCATTTATGCATAACCGCTTCTGGGTTAACGACCCTGATTGTCTTATGATACGTCAGCATAAAACAAAACTTAATCCTGAAGAACGGCAAACGTTGTATAATGTAATAACAGCGCTGGGTGGTATGCTTGTAATATCCGATAGGTTACCTGATTATTCTGCTACTGAACGTGAAATGCTGTTACAGGCAATTGCATTATTTGATAAGGCAAAGGATGGAGATATTTATTGTAATGATGTATTGAGGCCATTACGTTCATTCTATAATGCAAAAGGTTTGGGTGTATTATTAAATGTAGATGATACTACTTGCGAAACAACACTTGAACAGGAAATAATGAATAATTATTCTAAAATATTTTTGATTGAAAAGAATACAAAAATACCCTCCCACACAAAAAACTTTGATTTAATGCCTCACAGTTCAAAATTATTTCTTTTTGAAAAATAATTTTGCAACCGTTTACTGATTACCGGTGTCTTTTTAATGGGTTGTTGGTTTGTATAAATCAGTCAGTAAATAAAAAATCCTATTTATCCATTATTGCACCGGTGCAGGATTGATAGTAAACGTAATAGAGTAATAGATTCCAAGTCAGGTTCAGAATAACGATGAAGAAATTAAATTTTCAGGAGAAGATTAATGAAAAAAGTTAAAGAAAACATCACTGGAGTTGTTACTGTACTTTTACTGGTACTCAATACATTATTCTGGGCTTCATTTTTATTTCCAATTGCAGTTTTAAAAATAATACCTGTAAAAATATGGCGTAAGTTTATAAATAACATACTGGATACTATTGCATGTTGCTGGATATACTGTAATAACGCTGGTTTAAAAATGACGCGTACCATACACTGGGATGTTTCTGGCGTAGAAAATCTCAGCAAGAAAAGCTGGTATATAGTTATTGCCAATCATCAGTCATGGACAGATATTGTTGTACTGCAAAAAATTTTGACTGGCAAAATACCATTTTTAAAGTTCTTTTTAAAAAAAGAATTAATATGGGTACCAGTTTTAGGGTTAGCGTGGTGGGCACTGGATTTTCCATTTATGCGACGATATTCCCAATCATTTTTACTGAAATATCCTCATCTAAAAGGGAAAGATATTGAAGTTACCAAAAAAGCATGCCAGAAATTTAAATATATTCCCGTGTCCATTATGAATTTTGTAGAAGGGACACGATTTACACCGGAAAAACATGCCAAGCAGGAATCACCATATAAAAATCTCTTAAAACCAAAATCAGGGGGTATTGGGTTTGTATTCTCAACTATGGGCAACATGATTACGTCCATTCTGGATGTTACCATTGTATACCCGCAGGGAAGAATGTCATTCTGGGATTTTTTATGTGGCAGGGTAAATGTTATCAAGGTGCATGTTGAGGAGATTCCAGTTACTGATGATTTTATTGGAGATTATGTTGATGATCCAGTATTCAAAAATAAATTTCAACAGTGGCTCAATGACCTCTGGTATGAAAAAGATATCAGGATTGATATGCTGAAAGGGAAATCACTTCCCCTTTCAGCAAAACCGTATGCAGAAGATGAAGCAATGATAATTAACTAATAACACACTATATATAACATTGAGTACAATTCCGCTGTTTTAGATGTGGGAATATTAAAATCATTATTCCCTGTGTTTATGTTTTGATTCTTTTTTCATCTGTCGTATTTCGTTCTGGAATTCTTTAATGTCCTGAATATCATTTCTATTTTTCAATGATTCAGTTTCTTCATTATTATCAGGATTATCAGGCACGATAATATTTTCTGGCTTAGTTTCAGTGGAACTTTCATTGCCTGTATTATCATTGATATTGGAATTAATTGCGGAATATTCCCCAAAATCCGGATTATCCAATAAATCTTTAAATGACATATCAATGTCATTAACCCACTGGAGTTGATATTTCTCAATATCAAAAACAGAGATCTCCTTTTTATTTATTGTATATAATTTCCCAATTTCACCATTTATGGTTTGGCCAGTTGCTGTGTTATTTACGACTACATTTCCTTCAACAATATATATATGGGTTCCTTCAGGTGATACATTAATGTAAAATTCTGTACCAAGTGGCTGAATAATAGCATCAGGTGTTTTTATTTCATACTGCATAGTTTCATGGGAACTATATGATTTTATGTTTGCTACACCGTTGGATAAGATATACTGAAATCTCTTTTTATCTAATGCAGTGTTATACCTGGACTTTGAAATTGTTAAATCAACAGTACCAGCCAACCTGAACGTAATGTCATTGTTAGCTACCAAAACTGCTGAATCGCTTTCATTCAATATAATCCTGTGGCCTTCTTTGATGGTTTGGGTAGTGACAGTATTACTGGCTTTACCTGCAATATACAGTATATGTGGAATAGATTTGTAATTTGGCTTAATACTTAATAATAATGCAACACCCAAGATTACAATACCTGTGGTGAAAGCCAGAGACCGTTTATATGTCTGAATGAAATTGAATATTGTATTAAAGAATGATTCTTTTTGTGATACTGATTCTGAATGATATTCCAGAATTGAAGTTAAAATATCACGGGATGGTTCAACAATTTTTTGTGGGGCGATAGTAGCCTGAATCAGTTGTAACTTTTTAGAACAAATATAGCACTGCTTAATATGCAGTGTTGCATCTATTGCATCATCTCCATATAGACTATTTTTTGCCAGAGCAAACAATGTGAATTCATCTAAATGCTTCATAACATATTCAGTACCCTTATGTATAATACAATTGTATCACAAATTTTGGACACACAATAGTATAAATTTTAACTCATTATTGAAAAAATATTAACCCTCCAGTTAGCAGTGGAGTAGTATACTCATTCTTCAAAATATCCTTTAGTTTTTAAATGGGATAGTATATGCGATAATGTAGATTGTAACTTTCGTCGCACAGTTCTTTCGGATATTTGTAAAAGTTTTGCTATTTCTTCATTTGTATAATTATTATCTCTTTTCATAATAAATATTGAACGGCTTACTGTATCCAGCTGTTGTAGTGCATTTGAAACTTCGTTCTGAATTTCTTTGGCAAATAAGTCATCATCCACTGTACTGGCTGCTGGAAAGTAATTAATATCATCATCCAAACTATCGTTTTTTTCATTTTTTTTGAGATAGTTAATGGATAGATTATGTGCTGTTCTGTATAAAAGGGATTTCACAGTATCAAGGTTTATTATATTATTTTTTGAATATTCTATTATTTTTATAAAAGTTTCCTGTAAAATGTCTTCAGCAGTTTCATGCGAACCAGTTAAATGGTAAATATAGTTAAAAATTTCTTTATAATGTGTTGAATATAGCGATATTAGTTCTTCACGGGAAATCATATTTTTTTTAAAAAATTTGTCCGTTTTTTTTCAGTTGGATTGTATTATACTGCAAAGAGTTGATAAACAATAATTTTTATCAACAAAAAATTTTAAAATAAACTCTATCAGGAGGATGTATGAAAAAGGTATTAGCAACATTAGTATCACTGCTTTTTGCAGCAGCAGTATTTGCACAGACACAGCTACAGACAAAAGAAGCTACAAAGAATGTTGGACAGGAAAAAAAGATTGAAGTACAGCAGAAAGCTGAAGTAAAGAAACAGGAGCAGACACAGAAGAAAGAAGCTAAGAAGGAAGAAAAAGCAAAGGCTAAAGAAGAAAAGAAACAGGAAAAAGAACAGAAGAAAGAGGCCAAGAAAGAAGCTAAACAGGAAAAGAAAGAAGCAAAAGAACAGAAAAAAGAAGCTAAACAAGAACAGAAAGGTGCCGCAAAGTAAGAATGTAATTCAGTGGAGTGCTATTGATAAGCCATGCATAAAAAAGCATGGCTTATCTTGTTAATTAATAGAATAATTTACATTAAATTTTCCATAAACATAGTATAAAAAATTAAATAGTATGGTAGTAAAAACTGGAAGTATATGGAATGCATAATAAAATATTTTTTACAAATTTATCCGATTCGTGATAATGATAATTTAGTTAGTAAAGATTCAAACTTTCTAAAAGGGGAATGTTATGAGTTGTCATAAAAGGCTATATTTTATCATAATCTTTTTAACTGTTTTAATTATAACATGCCATCCAATTACAGTATTTGCTGAGAAAATTAAAACAACGATAGGATTCAAAAGTATTTACTCTTCTGGTATTTCTGATACAAATATTGCATATAAGCCCTTTGGCAGGATTGCATATGACATAAACTTTTTTAAGCTAGAAGCAACAGGCATGTATACTATTAATCAGCAAATAACAGATGGTATGGGCAACTTTACTGAAATTAATACATGCCAGGGACAGGTTAAAACTTTACTGACAATTGGTGAATTTATGGACTTAGGCGGGGGTTATTCACTAACAAAAGGTGAAAATTCATATACCAGCAAAATGTATATGGCTAATGGCAGCATTTATATTGGAGATGCAACCATTGATTTAGATTACAGCAGAGAAAATAAGGAATACAGTTATAATGGTGCTATTGATATTATTAACCAAATATTTATTGGTTCATTAAGTTATGATATAAATGATTTCATTGGTTATGAATTGGAATATCATTATTTGGCCAATAATTTTTCAAATCTGGATTATACCTATGATAAAAAAATTGTAAGAATAGGCATGTCTGTATATGGTGATAAAACAGTATATATGGCAGGAATTAATGCTGGAACTGATTCAGGTGATTATACAATCTTTGGAGCAGATTTTGGTTTAAGTAAAAAATTCTTTGATGCCATAAAAATATTGTTAGCCTATAATGTAGATTATTACAATCCTCCTTCTGTAACCTCAACATCAGGTGGGGGACATGGTGGTAGCAATGGTGGTGGATATAAAGGTATGAACCCCTATTTGCGATCCAGTCTTGCAGGAAAATCATTTTTTTCACACTCATTGAGTGCTTCAATTTCATACTTGTTTTAATAAAATTTCCTTGAAGTTTTAAATATTGCACTTTGTGATTGTATTGATTATAGATTCTAAATTTCAAGGAGTGTAGGTTTGATAAAAGAAATTGAGAAATTGAAAAAGCAAAAAAAAGCTATAATACTTGCACATAATTACCAGAGACCAGAAGTACAGGATATTGCAGATTTTACAGGCGATTCATTGGAGTTATCGCGCATTGCTGCAGATAACGATGCTGACTTAATACTATTTTGTGGTGTCCATTTCATGGCAGAGTCAGCATATATACTATCGCCACAAAAAAAAGTAATTTTACCCGATCTTTCAGCAGGCTGCCCCATGGCGGATATGGCCGAAGCAGAAGATGTTTTGAAGATGAAAGAAGAAAATCCTGATGCTGCAGTGGTAACATATATTAATTCTTCTGCTGAAGTTAAAGCTGTTTCTGACATTTGTGTAACATCAGCAAATGCTGTAACTATTGTTAATAAGTTACAAAATGATACAGTTTTATTTATTCCCGATAAAAATCTGGCTAATTATGTTCAGCGATTTACTTCCAAAAAAATTATCCCCTGGAAAGGATTTTGCCCAACTCACGATCGTTTTACAAAGGAAGAGTTGATTGCTATAAAACAAAAATATCCAGAAGCATGTGTGATAGTTCATCCTGAATGCAGGCCCGAAATCATTGACATGGCCGATAACGTGTGGTCAACCGGACAGATGGTAAAAAATATACATACAATTCCACATAACCAAATTATTGTTGGAACAGAAGAAGGAATGCTGCATAAGTTGAAAAAAATTGCGCCAGAAAAAGAATTTATACTTGCTTCAAAAGGTTTTATGTGTCCAAATATGAAAAAGATTACTCTTGAAAAAATTTTAAAAGCGTTACAGGATGAACAACCGATAGTAACTGTAAAAGAAGATACCAGGATTAAAGCTTTTATGGCATTACAGAAAATGCTGGAACTATCCTGATTTGTGGTGAGGCATACTTTGGAAAATATTGAATTCAGTGATGAAATTCAAAAAATACGTGAAAAAACATTCAACACAGAATTTAAAGAACTAGTTGCTAAAGTAATTTATAAACCCCAGGATTCTATTGATAACCCTGATAGCTTGCTTAATTCCCTCCATAAGTTATACTATACTCTTTTAAGCAGATCTTTTAATGATGCAATAACATTTGTTAATCCTGAAATAATATATGAAAATACATTGCAATTTTTAGGAGAAGAATTAAATAAAAAACTTAAATCTTTAGGATTTTATGAGGCTTTAATATTCCAGTATGATTTTAAGCAAAATTACTTTGGGATTTTGATCAATTCATTTAATGATATCATTTTCAGGGATTTTTTTATAACCTTATCAGATGATCTGTATAAAAAAATTATCAGCCAACCAGAAGGTGTAATAATAGATATCAATTCTTTAAAAAATGATAAATTATATGAAAAACGGTTGAAGTTATTTGAAGATCAGAGTTCTTTAATATGGGCATTTTCAACATTTCCTATGGTTAAAAAAGTTATATCTTTTTTAAATATCCCATGTCCAACAGCTATAGAAATATTCTGCCCAGTGATATTTGTCAGAGTACACAAAGAATTTACAATTAATCAAAAAATAATTAATGAATTATATTACAATTGTATCTATACAATTTTTTCTTTAATTGAATTATCTTTAGCCATAAATAAAGGATCTCTTTTTTTGAGCTCAAATTATTTTCATGAAGTTTTTAAAGTGTTTGAAAATTATTATTATATTGCCAAATCTAATGATTATGTAAAATATGTGATTATTAAATCAAAATATGAGGATCAGTACATTTATTGTCTTTTCAGGTACCTGTCAAATAAATTAAATAAGTTAAAATCTTATTCATGCATAAACTACAGGCCAATGATAGGTTTAATTGTATTATTTTTATCTGAGGAAAATAAAAATATAGAAAGTGAGCTTGAAGTTATATCCACACTTTTTGGTGATTCAATAAAAATTGGGCAGATAGATAACTCAAAAATTAAAAATGCTGTAAATTTATATAAATATATTATCGATTTATAAAAGAAGTTATTCTTAACATATTACGTATGTAAAGATTAAAATCATTCATCAGCAAGTGATACTATTGTGCATTCTTTGGTATTTTGTTAATAATTGACTGGTTAGATGTATACAATAATTTAGAACTATAAATAATGTAAATGAAATTTAATTAAATTTTTATTGAATAAATAAAATATACTTGAATAAAAGAATATTCAGTTATTATACTTATTTTAATAGGGTATTTAACCCAATATTAAAATATTGTTTTGATTGTATTTAAAATGTAATTATGTTAAATTGAGACAATGCTGGTAAAAATTGAACAGATAAAAAAAGTTTTGGAAAATAATCCCGCTTGTGTTTGTAAATATTTGCAAAGTTATACAATAAATGGGAAAACCTATCATGAATCAGATCAAATATTTATTGATGATATTTACAGATTTGAGCAGGCTGGTGTTGAAACAATCGAAATTAAATATGATGAAATAGTTTATAGTTTATTATCCACATTATATCCTGCTGAGTATCGTGTACCGTACGCTTCAGCTGATTTTATTACTATTGACCGTAAGCTGGAGACACTTGATAGAGTTAGCACATTGACAAAGCGAAAACGTTATTTGATTTGTATTGGAGATATTTATTCGTATGACCAGCATACAGGGAAAAGAATTACGGTTTTCAAACATAACGATCCAATTGATTATAAACAATGGAATCAGGTAAAAAGACTTTTAGATAGGAACAAACGGATATATTATCGTAATTCAGAAAATGGAATAATTATATTTGTAAATCTACAGCCGCATGCTGAAACCAGCTATATTGAGAGATTTAAAAAAAATACTGACCTGGTAAGTGCGATAGTTTCACGTAAAAAAGATTGCAGAATTGAAATTTCACCTGACTTTCTTCCCACTGAAGATGTTTTTACAGTAAATGATCCAAGGGAACTTTTAAAGTTTTATCAACAATCTAATGCACGACTTATAATTATTGGTGAAACATTAAATGATGATTATAGAAAAGCATTATTACAGGTCCGTGAATATGATAAATTTGCACGAATGATGGTTGTGCCAATAATTGACTTGAGGAATATAGATCATTTTTTATTACAGGTAAAGATGGTGTACAATGCAGATAGATGGTCAGAATAAACGAAAGGAGAAAATTTGAGTGAGAAAACCTAAAAAAAAATCTATATTAAAATATTTTGAACCAATCGATTCTGGGAAAACACTTTCAGAAAATTTTGGACCGCTGGATCTTGAAGGGAGTTTTGGATATTTTGCGTTGAGCAGTCAAAATAAAAATTTATTTTTAAACAGATTGGATGTAGATACTCTTTATGGAATGATTAAAAAGGTTGGCCTGGTTGACCATCTACTAGGATTAGGATTTAATAACATTCAAATTGATATAGATAAAGACAATGCTCAAATACATTATTTAAAAATATATTATGAAAAGATGGATCCTGAACATCTCTTAATAGATTTAAGAGTTTCTGAATCTCGTTTTATGCCACAAAAGAGGTTCTGTGAGGAATATGATGCTCCAACGTCATTGGATATGGTTGTGATTGAATGGCTTTCTGCTCAAAATCCTAAAGCAACTTTTGATCCTAATAAACCACAACTGCCTGGCCAATCAAAGCCAGGACTGGGGAGTTTAAATTATATGATGGAATTAATGTACATAGTTGGTGAGCAGGTAGTGAAGGATGGTTTCATGGATGTTCCTGATCATTTTCATGGTGCAGTAATGTATTCAAGAAAATTCAAGTTTTTTAATCCAAGTCATGAAGCAATATTAAGAGCTATCCTGCGCGATATTAAAGGGTATTCGCTTTCGGATATGTCATGGGGTATGATTACAGGGACTATCATTGATAAAAATACAAACAATCCGCAGGTTTATGATCCATCAGAACAAATATTTCCTGTATCTAAACGAATGAAAGAATATTTTGAATCAAAGAAATACAAAGTTAAATTTAAAAAAATTTATGAATCTAAAAAATACTATTTTGATTATGAAAAAATGTGTCAGATACGAGAGAAGATGTTGCATGAAAACAAAACGGATGAGTTATAAAAACTTATCTATTCCTTCCTAGTTTTTCATGACTGGAAACCCATTCTCCTCCTGAAATCACTGCTGTTGCCAGTGAAAATTCACCACATAAAACTGTTGCAGCAATAATTTCTGCAAATTTATATACTTTACCTGCACCATAACAACCCAGGATTTCAAGGCATTCTTTTTGAGTTGGCAACCCTGTTCCGCCACCGTACGTTGCAATTATTAATGAAGGTAATGTAATAAAATAATAATAATCCCCATTTTCAGTTACTTCTGCATAGGCAATAGCAGATGATGATTCTGCAATATTTGCAACATCCTGACCAGTTGCAATAAAGATAGCAGTTATAGCATTTGCAGAATGAAGTCCATTATTGTTGGCTCCAGAAATAAATGCTCCAAGTGTGGTGGTGTATCTCATTTTTACTACAGCTTCTGGTGGAAGTTTCATAAAATCGATAAATAGTTTTCTGGGAATTGTTATTTCTGCTGTAACTCTTTTTCCTCTAGTACTTAAAGTATTCAGATGAGAATATTTTTTATCGGTATCAATATTTCCAGAAAGAGTATACCGTTTAATTGTAGGGTTGTTTTTCATTATCCAGTTACATGCCACCCATGTTGCTTTGCCTACCATATTTTGACCGGCTGCATCGCCGGTTGAAAAATTGAATCGTAAAAACATCATATTACCAACATGGAATTTTTCAATTTTCTTAAGTTTACCTGTTTTTGTAGTGCTTTCTGCCTGTTCTTTAATATCATAAAAATGTTCATCAATCCATTCTCCAAAATTTCGAGCAAAGATGGCATTTTCAAAAACAAAGACAGGAGCTCTTTGCATAGAATCATCACTAACTGTTGTAGTAATTCCACCAGCCTCATAAAATAATTTCATGCCTCTGTTATAACTGGCAACCAATGTACCCTCGGTAGTTGCCAATGGAACATAAAATTCGCCATTGGCGTGTTCACCATGTATTAAAAGTGGCCCTGCTATTCCAATAGGGACCTGTGCTACACCTGTAAAATGTTCAATGTTTCCCGGAAGAACTTTTGGATCAAAAGAAAATGAACTAACATGATGTAATTCTGTTCCTGTCATTGTTGTGATAAAATTTTGACGTCGTTTTGCCATTTCGAGAGTATAGTCGTTACTGTCATTTCTTGGTATTTTAGTTCTTTCTAACATAAACTCCCCTCCGTACTAAAAATGATTAAATGATTGGCAATGAAGTATATTTTCCAAAAATAATAAGTTAAGATAGGTATAAATTGTAGAAGGCAAAAATAGAAAAGAAAGATATTTCAATGAGTGCTGGTTTTAAAAAAACATTATGATGCCAGCACTCATTATAAATGAATTAGTGGCTTGAATTGTTCATATAATAGGTTTAAGTACTTCTTAATCATTTAAGCTTCTGCATTTCCTCCTCTCTAAGGACTTTTCGTAATATTTTCCCAACATTACTCTTGGGTAATTCTGTTCTAAATTCAACTATTGTTGGTAATTTATATTTGGCTAATTTTGTTGCACAGTAATCAATTATTTCTTTTTCGGTGGCAGTTTCACCTTCTTTGAGAACGACAAATGCTTTAATTTGTTCACCTCTTGTAGGATGGGGAATCCCTATACAGCAAGCTTCCAGAACCTTGGGATGAGTATATAAAACTTCATCAATTTCGCGCGGATAAACATTGTAGCCACCAGATATTACCATATCCTTTTTCCTGTCTACTATGAAGAAATAGCCATCATTATCCATTATCGCAATATCTCCAGTATAGAGCCAACCATTCCTGATAGTTTTGGCTGTTTCATCTGGCCTATTCCAGTATCCTTTCATTATTTGGGGTCCTTTAATAATCATTTCACCTGGCTGACCCACAGGGACATCATTTTCTCCTGTTTCAAGGTCAACAATTCTAACTTCTGTACTTGGATATGGAATTCCTATACTTCCAGATTTTTGTACAGTTCCATATGGATTTGAGTGTGTAACAGGTGATGCTTCGGTTAATCCATATCCCTCATTAATATGAACACCAGCTTTTTCTTCATATGCCTTTATAACTTCTAAGGGAAGAGGGGCACTTCCACACATCAATCGCTTAATACAAGTAAGATCTAATTTTTCAAAATCCGGATGATTGAGCATTCCTATATACATAGTGGGGACAAGACACGCAATTTGTGGGCGATACTTTTGGATTATTTCAATAAGAGATTCTGGTGTTGGTCTTCCTGTCAGGATTGTTTTAAATCCATCATAAATATTTAAATTCATAACAGTTGATAATCCATAAACATGGAAAAATGGCAATGCACCTACCATTGTCATTGCATCACCTCTGTGAATTGTTGTATCCCAGGCGTCAATTTGCTGTAACTGTTTTGTAAGGTTGCTATGAGTTAGCATTGCACCTTTTGATACTCCAGTTGTTCCCCCTGTATATTGTAATTGTGCAATATCTTCAGTTGTTACCGTCACTTTTGGAGGTTGTGCTGGATATTTGTTTATAATATCTTTCCACTTATAGACATCTTCAGCTTGTTTAGGTTCAACAGATAATATTGTATTGGGGTCAACATCTGAAGGGAGGTAATCCCGTAAAGAGACGCAAACAATCTGCTTAACCTGTGTTTTTGATCTCAAATCAATAATTGTATTCCCAAAAAGATCCAGGGTAACTACAACTTTTGCCCCCGAATCGTTAAATTGATATTCAAGCTCAGAAGGAGAATACAATGGGTTGTGCATAACTACTATGCCTCCTATTTTTATCACAGCATAGTATGCAGCTACACAATGAAGGATGTTTGGTAAATGTATAGCTACTCGATCACCCTTATTAATACCAAAATCAGCAAGGCATGTAGCAAATTTATTCACTGCATCTCCAAGTTCTCTATACGTCATTTCATATCCCTGTGATACAAACGCTACTCTATCAGCATATTTATTTATAGCTTCATCAAAATAATCATTTAAAGTACAGTCCACAAAATTAATAGTGGATGGTACTCCTTTATCATAGAATTTTAACCATGGTTTGTCTTTATATGAGATAGATTTCTTACTCATACTTCCCTCCTTTTAAAATCAACATTTATTATCTATAATTGATAAACACGATATACAATTTTTGAAGATCTTAGGGGCACTGAATTATTCAAAAAAAGTGCCCCATAATGATCAAAACCATTTGTGATATGGATAGTTTATTTAGAAGAAGCTAACTTCATCAGAAGTTTCACAATTCCAAGAATACCTAAAATAAAAATTCCTCCTCCAATTAATAATATTGCAGTTAAAACAAATGGATTTTGTGGATTAGGTGTCTGCATATAAGTTGCTGTGAAAAGTAAAGCCATGAAAGCATAATTATTAAATAATACAGGCAATATTTCACCTAATGCAACTATACAATATACAAATACAAGTACAAATAGTAGAAAGGCTACAAACTGATCTAATCCAGCGCCAACAAGTGAAGTAACAATTATTTTTGCTGCAATTATCATCAATATACCGAATGCACCACCAACTAGCATATTAGGTGCAAGTTTTTTATCCATATGAGCCATAAAGAAGAATATCATAATTAAAAATGCAGGCCAGGCAGGAACATGAAGAACATGAAAAACTATTTCACCAATTGCTATAAGGATAATAAGCAGCAACCCAAAGATAAGTCTGTTTTTGTCTAACTTAGCCATAAAAACCTCCATAAAATTAATGATTATAGTATTTTTTTGACACTATTGTATAACATTTAAAATGTCAATAAAAAAATTAATGAATGACCATAAATTATTAAATTTAAATATAATAAATAAACATATAAATAATTATATATATTAATAATGTTAATAATTATAATTATTTTATGTTACAAATATATACATATAATTTTTAAAATAATGTTAAATTATTAAAAAACATCATAATTACTAGATTATATATTATCGATTAATGTTGAATAGGGTAGTTGCTTAGAAAAAAAATTTTGTGTAAAATAAATAGTAATCATTGGTGATGTATTGATAAAAAAATATTTGAAGCTATATGAAGTAATGAAATTATTTTAAACAGGATTTTATGTAAATAAAGGTTTTTCGTGAATTACTTAATATGCCAGTTGTGTTTGTAATTCGATTATTTTATTTATTTCATGGATATTTTTTACAATAGATTCTTCATGGTTGGAAAGTAAAATAATGAGAGTTTGATTCAGATTATATATATACGTAATAGCTGAATTTATATTCTTCATTGTATCACTAATTATATTGGCTACGGGATGATTTATTTTTTTAAGGAAATTTTCAAAATCGGTATATTCAATGCCAATTTTGGATGTTATATCATTAATGCAACTGGCAATAGAATAATTACAAAGAGAGATATCTTCAATAATTTCATTGTTTGATGATATTATGGTAACTATCGCTTCTTCATTTTCATTTATCAAATTTATCTGTATTGTTTGAAGATTGACTTCAAACTTTTTTAACAACATTTGTTTGGTTAACAGCAAATCTGATAAATTATGAAGAAGTGATTCTATATCATCCCTCAATTGAAAAGGAACCTTTGGATGCTGTCGCAACCCTGTCCGAAGGAGTTTCTTTAGTAGAAATTTTATCCCATGCATCCCGTAACTCTCTTAATAATTTGACAACATTTTTTAAGATGTCGGCGTTTTTCTGAATATTAGCTTCTAAAAGCTGTTTTTTGAAGAATATATACAGGTTAAAAAGATTACGTGCAACATCGCCACCTTCATTCATATTTAAAGCTAAAATTAATTCGTTAATTATATCCTGAGCCTTAAGGATATTGGTATTGGCAATATCGTAGGTTTTTGGATGCATATGTTCTATAGCGATATTGCAGAATTTAATGGCACCATCATAAAGCATTACGATTAATTTACCCTGATTGGCGGTATTTATTTCTGTATGTTTGTACTGGTCATACGGATTTCTACTGGGTAAAGCCATGTAATCCCCCCTCGATTATAAACGCATTGGCATTAATAGTATCGGATAAAAATATACAAATCTTTATTGATTAATCCAATATGAAACACAAATAATTAACCTAAAATGTGCTTAATTCTTTGCAAAATTTCCTCGTATTTTTCTTTTGTTTTCTGTATAATCTCATCTGGCAGAGGAGGAGGGGGCGAATTTTTATCCCATGTGGTTGTTTCTAAATAATCACGTATAAATTGTTTATCTAAACTAACCGGTGAAATGCCAGGTTTATATAATGCTGCATCCCAGAATCTGGAGCTGTCGGGTGTTAAAACTTCATCAATTAAAATAATCTCTTTTTCTGAAAACCCAAATTCAAATTTTGTATCAGCCAGTATAATGCCGGCTTTTTTCAATTTATCACGGGCAAAATCATATAAATCTAAAGTTGCCTGAGCTAACTTTTCGGCAACATCAGTTCCCAGTGCCTTTTTCATTTCTTCAATGGTAATGTTTTCATCATGACCGGACGCAGCTTTAGTAGCTGGAGTAAAGATTGGATATGGCAATTCGCTTGCTAATTGCAATCCTTTGGGTAATTCAATGCCGCACACTTTCCCGGTTTTCTGGTAATCTTTCCACCCGCTTCCAATGATATATCCTCGTGCAACACATTCAAAATCTATACGTTTTGCTTTTTTTACCAGTACAGCCCTGTCCTGAAAAAATTCTGGATAATCACAGAATGGCTTTGGAAAATTTTTATAATTGGTTTCAACAATGTGATTATTAATAAATTTAATATTTTTAAACCATAAATTAGATATTGTATTCAAAATAATGCCTTTGCCGGGTATTCCGTTTGGGAACACCCAATCAAATGCAGATACTCTGTCAGTTGAAACAATAATTAAATGTTCATCATCAACTTTGTAGACATCGCGTACTTTACCTGAAAAAAGCTTTCGTGTGCCGGGGACTTTTGTGGTGGTTACAGCTTCCATAAAGTTTCCTTTCTAATATAATATTTGGCGATAGCTCATAGTAGCAGCCATCAGTTTGATAATTTTTTAATCAGTATATCATTAACCATCTGAGGATTTGCTTTGCCTTTGGATTCCTTCATAACCTGTCCAATGAGGAATTTTAATGCTTTATCCTTACCCTTTTTATAATCTTCCACTGATTTAGGGTTATTCTTGATTACTTCATCAATGATAGATTCAATTGCACCAGTATCGGTTACCTGACGTAATCCCTTTTCGTTAATAATTGTATCAGGATTTTTACCAGTTTCAAGCATTTCTTCAAAAACGGTTTTAGCTATTTTCCCACTGATGGTTGCATCATCTATTCGCTTAAGAAGTATAGCTAAATCTTTGGGCTTAACAATAAATGAATCGATAGTTTCCGGGTCATCAATCTTTGCTAAAACCTCACTCATTATCCAGTTTGATGCTTTTTTTGGCTGTGCCCCATCTGCAACAACTGCTTCATAGTACGATGCAAGTTGCCTTGTACTGGTTAACACCTGGGCATCGTATTCGGGCAATCCATATTGTTGCATAAATCGTATGCGTTTTTGGTGAGGCAATTCAGGCAATTCTTTTTTTAATTGTTCAATGAATTCTCTAGATATCTCAATTGGTGGTAAATCCGGTTCTGGAAAATACCGGTAATCATGAGCTTCTTCTTTTGATCGCATAGAAAATGTAATATTGCGGTCAGCATCCCATAAACGTGTTTCCTGAACTATTTTTTCATTTTGCAGTAACATCTTCTTCTGGCGTTCAATTTCATATTCAAGAGCTAATTTAACCGAACGGAAGCTGTTTAAGTTTTTTATTTCAACTTTTTGACCAAAGGTTGTGGAACCTTTTGGTTTTAAAGATACATTAACATCGCATCGCAAGCTTCCTTCTTCCATATTACAATCAGACACTTCAATATATTTCAGTATTGAACGCAGATTCTGGAGATACTGATATGCTTCATCAGGAGTATTAATATCCGGTTCGGATACTATCTCTATTAGTGGAACTCCGGTTCTGTTGAAATCGACATAGGAAACTTTATAGTCTGAGTCTTCACTGTGTATATTCTTACCGGCATCTTCTTCCATGTGCAAGCGTGTTATTCCAATCTTTTTGATTCCATTGTCAGTAACTATCTCAATAAAACCATCATAACAGATTGGCTTATCATATTGAGAAATCTGATATGCTTTAGGAAGGTCAGGGTAAAAATAGTTTTTACGATCAAATTTGCTGTATGTGGCAATCTTGCAATTTAAGGCAAGACCTGCCTGTATTGCTTTTCGTAAAACTTCCTTATTTAATACAGGTAAAACACCGGGAAGTCCTAAACAAACAGGACATACCTGGGTGTTGGCCTGAGAACCAAATTGAGTGGAGCAGGAACAAAAAATTTTGGATTGTGTATTCAGTTGTACATGAACTTCCAGCCCAATAACTGCATCAAATTCCATATAAAACACCATATCTATAATAATGTATTGTTAATGCTTTGATTAGTCAAAGCTATCCCATATTTGTCAACTAAAAACGAATCGGTGATACACTAATCATAAAAATTTTTTCTTTTTATAGCTATTGACTTTTGCATTAATTGAGATTAATTTACATACAATTTCTTATTATTTTTTATGGGATTTTGTTATATAATTTGTTGAAGATATCATTGAATAGTTGATGTTAAAACTTTTTTCTGGAGGATACTATGAAGATAATACATTTGTTATATATAATTATTTGTATAACATTATTTTCGTTTTTCTTTTCTGAACATGGTTTTGCTGCCAATTTGAGCGTGGGAGTTTAAACGTGGTATACGTCATGGGATATTGCAGTAGAACAAAATCAGGGCGGTGGTATAATAAAAACAGACAGGGGTTTAATGTATGGACCGGTGCTATCGGTAAATGTAATGGATAATTGGAGCATATCTGGTGTATTTTTATATGGTGAATTCAAGAATCCTGAGTATTCCAGAGGAACTGCTGATTTTGGCAATTTTAAACGATATGATTTTGATGGAACAATTAATTACGGGCTTACCAATTTTCTGAAAATATTTATTGGTGGTAAATATGTTAAGTTTGATTTTTTAGTATCCAATCAGGATGCATCATATTATATGTATGGGCCTGGCGCAGGAGCATCAGTAATTTTTAATATTGTGGATAATCTTTATTTTACAGCTAATACCAGTTATGTATATATGAAAGGTAAGGCTGAGCTTGTAGATAGTTCTTCATCAATGATTACGAAAGGTATAAATTCTTCGGCATCTTTAGGATACTATTTTGCATCAACATCAGTTACGGTATATATAGGAGGTAGATATCAGCGTTTATTTGAGGACAGAAAAGTTGAAGATTCTTTTAAATACCATGAAATGATGGGAGTTACTGCAGCAGCTACCTATAGCTTTATGTTGTAACAGCGTGTCTTGATTAAGCGTAGACAAAATATTTTTATGTGTTTGGTATGATAATTTTATTGATTTTATTATCTGATTGCAATATACTACTAAAATAGTAGTATGTTGCAATAAAAGAAATGACAATGAAAAAGATACGTATACTGTCAACAAATACCGTTATGGGTATTATACTTTTTACTTATATACTTGCCCTTATCCCTTCCCGGGCATTGCCGCAGACAATAGATTTTATTTCAGCACAAAGCAAGCTTCTTGAAAATAACCCCACAATAAAAGCAATGCAGCTTAGGGTAGAACAATATAAAAAAAAGATTACGGTAACATCATCGTTACCCGATCCAACAATCAAATTGGGTCTGGTCAATATTCCTGTTACAAAACTGTCATTGAATCAATCAGATATGACTGGAAAAGAAATTGGGTTCTATCAGATGTTTCCTTCATTTGGAACATTATCTACAAAAGAAAGGATAGCTCTTCTTGAATACAAAAAGGCTATTGAAAACGAAAGGTTCTATACAGCATATTACTTACATACATTGCGTACTTATTTTTTTGAAATAGCGTATTTGCATGAGTATCTAAAAATTATTGAGGAAACCAAACAATACCTTACGGTACTCTTAGATGTACAGAAAGCAAAAAGCAGTACAGGAGCAGGAAGTTTATCGGATATCCTGAAAATAAGTGTTGAGATGGCAAAACTTGATGAAGAAATAATTACTATTAAAACTACCATTGATGAGTTAAAAAACAACATATCGTATATTCTTGGCGATAGTCATAATGAAACTAAACTTATGGTACAGGATGTTAATCTTTCCCTTGTAAAGATAGAAGAATTTAATCCTGCTTTTAGTGAAAAGGTGGTTGCTGGTAATCCAGAATTACAGTTACTATCTATTCAAGTACTTATTGATGAAGAAGCTGCAAACCTTAAAGAAAACGAATTATATCCTGATGTAGAAGTTGGTGTTTCATATATGCAGCGTGATAAAACTCCGCAGGGTGTAAACCGTGATGACATGTTCAGTGTCATGGCAACGTTTAACATACCCGTATGGTTCATGAGCAAAAACATTCCCGCTATCCAGGAGATGAAGATTAAAAAAGGTGAGTCAGAAGCGCTACTCAAAGATAAACAAAATGAAATCACTTTTGCACTTGCAACATTACGGCAAAATATTGAAAAATGGAAGCAGCTTGATGAGCTGTATTCACAAGGTGTTATACCACAACTGCATTCAATGCTGCAGGCTGATATAGCTAACTATAGAACGGGAGTTGCTGAATTTATGAAATTAATTGATAGCATTCGCATGATGTTGCATTATAAACAGCAGCAACTGAACACGATTAAAGAATATTGTAAAGCGGTTTCATTTTTACATTTTTTACTGGGTGATACATCAATACTTAATTGGTCTGGTGTACAATGAAAAAATTATTTATCATAATTATTGTAATTATCATAGTTATTGCTGCGATAGTATTTTTTTTCAGTAACTATCGCCAAAACATATCCCATAAAGATACTGAAGCAGTAACATATACCTGCCCAATGCATCCACAAATTACTTCGGATAAACCTGGTAGTTGTCCAATATGTGGTATGGACCTTGTTCCAGTTGAAGAAGAAAAAAAGAATGAGTCACATAAGGAACATCAGGAAATTACAGGGTATACCTCCATATTGCTTGATGAAAAGGCACGTATACTTGGCATAACATATGAAACAGTTGGCATTAAAGACATTGTAAAAATATTGCGGACATCGGCAACCATAGTGGCAAATGAAGAAAAAACATATAAAATTAGTTTCAGAATTTCAGGGTGGGTTGATAAATTATTTGTTAATAAAATGGGGCAGTTCATTTCAAAAGGAGAACCATTGCTTTCGCTTTACAGTCCTGAACTGTATGCAGCGGTCAGTGAATATATTTCAATTATTAATTCTATTGAAACGATGTCCAATAATCAAACTGTAGCAGATACGCTAGTAAATCTTAAAAAATCATCTAAAGAAAAACTTTTACTCTATGGCCTTACTGAAAAACAGGTTAATGAAATAGAAACTAAAAAAGAAGCCACAAGAACTGTCACAATATATTCACCATATACAGGTTACATTATAGATAAAAATGTTTTTGAGGGTCAAAAAGTAAATTCCAATGAAATTTTAATGACGATTGTTGACCTTACAACAGTGTGGGCAATTGCAGAGGTGTATCAGCCCGATTTGCTATATATAAAACCGGGAATGCCAGCTACGTTGAGCATATCGTACTGGGGTAATAAAGAGTATAGAGGAAATGTGCAATTTGTGTATCCTTTTGTCAATGAACAAACTCGTACAGTAAAAGTAAGGGCAGTATTTTACAATAACGCATTAGAGCTTAAACCAGGATTGTATGGTGAAATTATGTTACGATATTCTGCGGGAAAACATCTGGCTGTATCAGAACAGGCTGTGTTTAAAACAGGAGAAAAAAACTATGTTTTTGT
>Ga0209720_1000266_pt1 | contig 56551 bp, 56 predicted proteins | sample AD_JPNMR3_MetaG_FD_184426 | JGI IMG/M metagenome (GOLD analysis project Ga0209720, IMG submission 184426) | Active sludge microbial communities of municipal wastewater-treating anaerobic digesters from Japan - AD_JPNMR3_MetaG (SPAdes) (version 2) | ecosystem: Engineered > Bioreactor > Anaerobic... | reverse complement strand
ACAGCAGAATGCATTATAATAAACAACTATTGAACCAACCTGATTTTAAATATGAGATTTTATCCGTCCAACAAGCTGATTTTATTGGAGGTGATTAGTGAATTTGTGGTATTTTGGACAGCAGTGAGAATTAGTCTTTTTTCAAATACAAGAAATTGCAAGGTTTTATAAAGGTCTCAAAAAATAGAAGATATATTGGCATGTTTATTGCTATTAATAAAATAAAAATTTTCAAGGAGGTTAGTATGAGAAAGTTGGCTGTTTTTATTTTAATCGCTTTTTTTGCGATTTCTATTTTCCCGGCAGGCAGTTACGCTCAGGCACAGAAAGTATACAAAATAGGTGGCATATTCTCTCTTACTGGTTACCTTTCCTGGCTTGGTGAGTATAAAAAGAAGGCAGCGGAATTAAAAGTTGAGCTTATCAATAAAGCAGGCGGTATAAACGGCATCCCATTACAGCTTATATCGTATGATGATACCTCATCCCCAGAACAGGCATCAAAGGTGGCTCAGAGACTTATATCAAAAGACAATGTAGTTGCCATGGCAGGGACAGCATCAGTTCCTATATCAGGTGCAGTGGCATCCATGGCAAACAGGTATAAGATACCTACAATTATAAATTCAGGTTATGCAGTAGATACTGCAAAAGACCCGTTTTTATTTAATACATCCCATAAGACAGACTTTGCTGTTGTAACTGCTTTTAGATATTTTCAGAAGAAGGGCATAACAAAACTCGCGCTCTTGATGCCAATAGGCCCTCTTGGTGAGCTTGGCTCTAATGTTGCAAGAAAATACGCTCAAGAATATAAGATAACCATAGTAGGAGAGGAAAAATTTGATGTAAAGGCCCCTGATGTAACATCGCAACTAGCCAAGATAAGGACAATGAATCCCCAGGCAGTCTTCTCCTTTACAACCGGTGAACCTGCAGCCCTTATTGCCCGTAATATGGAACAGCTGAATTTAAAGGTACCCTTCCTTGTTTCCCATGGCAATGCCAATCCAGGGTTTTTGAAGCTTGTGGCAAATATTAATACAGAAATTCTTGTGCCCTCAGGAAAAGTTATGAAGCCTGATGCCCTTTCAGATAATGATCCAACAAAAAAGAAGATTTTGGAATTCAACAAAAGCCATATGGAAAAGTATAAAGAGCCGGCAAACTATTTTTCTGCTGAATTAGCCGATGCTATCGATTTAATTGTAGAGGGTTTAAAGATTACAAAAAGTGCAGACCCGGTTAAGCTCCGCGATGCCATTGAGGGGATAAAAAATTATCCAGCTATGCAGGGCGTGTATACATTTACAGCAAAAGACCACCATGGGACAAAACCTGACGATATGATCCTCCTTACCATTAAACAGGGCAAGTGGGAAATCCCTAAATAAAGAGTGCTTTGATGAATGACGTGTCCCATATAATACAATTTTTATTCAGCGGCATTACAACCGGCAGTATCTATGCCCTTATCGCAGTAAGCCTTGTAATAGTATATAAGGCCTCCCAGTTAATCTGCTTTGCCCAGGGCGAATTCTTTGTCTTTGGTGCATTATCCATGATTACCCTTACCTCAAAAGGCCTGCCAATGCCCATTGCCTTTTTTGCGGCAGTGTTTATCTCGGTTTGTATAGGCTCCCTTATCCAACAGGTTCTTATAAAGCCCATACAGGGTTCTTCAGTAGGTAATCTCATTGTTATGACTATAGCCATTTCTCTTGCTCTCAGGGGGCTCGCCCTTATCATTTGGGGTAGGGAGTCATACATACTCAATCCATACACAAAAGGTGAGCCTTTATTTGTCTTTGGTGCATCCCTGCAGATACAGGTTCTGTGGATTGTGGGCATAACAATCTTGGTTCTGTTGATAATTTGGTATTTTTTTGAAAAAACATCCCTCGGTATTGCCATGAGAGCCTGCGCTGAGAATCCACTCGGCGCAAGCCTTATGGGCATTAGTGTTCAGAAGTCAGCACTTTTTGCCTGGGCATGGGGCGCCGGGATAGGCGCCCTTGCCGGGGCTGTAGTTGCACCGCTTTTGTTTATACAGTATACCAGCGGTGTTATGCCAATGATTAAAGGGTTTATTGCCATGTCCATTGGCGGCCTTGGTAGTATTGCAGGCTCTGTAATGGCAGGATTTCTTTTAGGGTTAGTTGAATCCTATACCATAGGGCTCATTTCATCAAAGTTTTCTGACACTATTGTCTTTGCCCTGCTGATGCTGGTGCTTATATTCAGACCAAATGGGCTATTTAGCAAATCATGATGGTGTGCGATGAAAATACTTAGCCGATTCTGGTGGATTCTTCCCATAATTTTTATTGCCATATACCCATTTACCCTTGGGGGAAACTCTCCATATAAAAGCGGTGTCCTGATTTTTGTAGGGATATATATTATCCTTGCTGTAAGTCTTGATTTGCTCATAGGGTATTGTGGACAGATATCTATTGGACATGCTGCTTTCTTCGCTGTTGGGGCATACACATCTGGAATATTAACAGCTAAATATGGGGTCCACCCTATGTTTGCAATGCTTATTGGCATGTTAATAAGCACTGCCCTGGCATGGGCAACAGGCAGACCTGTTCTTGCCTTAAAAGAGTATTACTTAGCTATGGCTACCTTGGCATTTAATGAGATTGTTATCACCCTTATTATTGGATTAGAAGGATTTACAGGAGGTGCTTCTGGCCTTGGTGATATACCTCCGTTTAAAATTTTTGGTTTTTCTCTGGTTAATCACATTCACTACTATTATTTTGTCTGGATTATTGTTTTCTTTATAATTGCCGGTAGCCTCGCCGTTGTTAAATCATCATTTGGAAGAACCTTAATTGCCATACACAGCGATGAGCCAGCGGCCAGGCATTTTGGTATAGATAGCCCAAGATATAAAACCCGCTTATTTATGCTTTCCAGTGCTTTTGCATCTATTGCCGGTTCACTATACGCCCATTATATGGGCTTTATTGCCCCAGATGATTTCGGTGTTATATCATCAGTCAATATAATGGTAATGCTTTATCTTGGTGGTATAGGGACAATTTACGGGCCTATTTTAGGCGCGACATTTATGAAAATACTTCCTGAGATTACATATCAATTTCAGGATTATGAACTATTAATAAATGGGATAATACTCATTATAGTGCTTGTTTTTATGCCTAAGGGCATATACGGCATAATTTTAAAGGCTATCAACAGGGTTTTGAGAAAGGTATAGGTATGAAAGGCAGTAATGATTATATACTCTGGGTTGATAATGTGATTAAGACCTTTGAGGGTATCCATGCCCTTGAGCATGTCAGCTTTGGTGTAAAAAAAGGACATATAAAGGCACTAATTGGACCAAATGGGGCAGGAAAGACAACAATGTTAAATGCCATAAGTGGTCTTTTACCGCCTGATTCAGGCTCGGTATACCTTAATAATCAACAGATTGCCGGTCTCACCCCTGATAGGATAGCTCTACTTGGTCTTTCAAGGACATTTCAACTCGTAAGACTCTTTACCATAAATAATGCCACTGTTCTTGATAATGTTTTACTCGGTGCCCATAAACATCTAAATCCATCTATTTTTGAGGCTATGTTTTACAGGGGTAGAATGAAAAGAAAAGAAAATGAGGCAAAAGAAAGGGCCTTAAATCTATTAAAGTTTGTGGGTCTGGAAGGGGCAGAGGATGCCTTACCTGGGACACTATCTTTTGGAAACCAGAGGCTCCTTGAACTTGCCCGTTCCTTGATGACAGAGCCTAAACTGCTTCTTCTTGATGAGCCAGCCTCTGGTTTAAATGATGCTGAGGTAGAGTCATTTATAAAGCTTCTCCTTGCCATACGTGATAAGGGGATTACCATATTGATTGTAGAACATAACATGAAGGTTGTTATGAAGATTGCAGACGACATAATTGTCCTTGACTTTGGAAAGAAATTAGCAGAGGGCACACCAGAGGAGATATCTAAAAATCAACAGGTTGTTGAGGCTTATTTGGGGACTCAGAAAAACTCATGTAAGGTTGAGAAATGATACTGTCTGTGAATAATCTTAATGCTGGATATGGTCGAGTTCATGTCTTAAAGGATATAAGTATTGAGGTTAATGAAGGCGAAATAGTTTGTCTAGTGGGGGCAAACGGTGCAGGCAAGTCGACTCTACTCAAGGCAATATCAGGTATTATTCCTATAATGCAAGGTAGGGTCACTTTTAGAAACCTTGATATAACAAACAGCAGGCCAAACCATATAGTAAAAGAGGGGATAAGTCATGTGCCTGAAGGCCGTCAGATATTTGGCTCCCTGACGGTGAGACAAAATCTACTTCTTGGAACATATATCCGCAAGATGAAGAAAGAAGAAATCTCGAGACTTTTTAATTTTATCTATAGCCTTTTTCCCATATTGGAAAAAAGGCTATACCAAAAGGCAGGGACAATGAGTGGTGGCGAACAGCAAATGCTTGCCATAGCAAGAGGCCTCATGTCTCAGCCAAAGCTTCTTTTGCTCGATGAACCTTCTCTTGGATTGGCACCTCTTGTGGTAGAAACCATTCTCAATGTTATCCAGCATCTCAAATCTACAGGGATATCAATACTTTTGGTGGAACAGAATGTTAATGCAGCCTTAGAAATAGCAGACAGGGCATATATAATAGAGACAGGAAGAATAATTACAACAGGAAACTCAAAAGAGCTTCGTGAGAATGATGAAATCAAAAGGTGCTATTTAGGGATGTAGATTAAAGGAAATTAAAGGAAAGAGAAATTTAAAAATCTTTTTTAGGAGGTAATGAATATGGTAATTGGTGACCTACCTACACAATGTGCGAGACGTTATCCTAATAAGATAGCATTTATATACGAAGAAAAAACAATTACCTTTTTAGAATTTAATAAAAGGGTAAATAGCTTATCTAATGCAATATTAAAACTTGGATTAAAGCCTGGAAATAAAGTGGCTGTATTGAGCAAAAACAGCCCTGAAATGGTTGAGATATGCTTTGCTGCAGCAAAGGCTGGGATGGTCTATGTGCCATTAAATTTCAGGCTTGTCCCTATAGAATTGAAGTTTGTCATAAATGACGCAGAAATAGACCTTCTTTTTGTAGGAGAATCATTTAAAAAGGAGATAGAGGAAATAAGAGATGGTATCTCTGTATCCCATATCATAAACATAAATGAGGAGTATGAAGATTTTATCTCACAGGCCAGTTATAATGAACCAGATGTTAATGTAAAACCAGGAGATTTGTTCTCTATATTCTATACCAGCGGTACAACAGGTGGTCCTAAAGGGGTTATGCTTACCCATGAAAATTTTTTAGCAGGTGTAATAAACAACACAATAGCATACAAACTCGGTCCATCTGATGTATGCCTGCATGTTCAGCCATTCTATCATACAATGCAAAAGAATATGGTCATGTGTCAATTCTATGTAGGCGGTACAAATGTAATAATGAACAATTTCGATGGCCATGAATTCTGGAGATATGTGCATAAATACGGAATAACCCATATCACGCTTGTCTATACAGGCCTTGTCATGATTATGGATGCCATGGAAGAAGGTGGCTATAAGCTTGGAACATTAAAAAGTTATGCAGTAGGTGGACAGACAACGCCCCTGCCAATACTTCAACGTGCTGTTAAACTCTTTGGGCCAGATGTAGTTTTTGTGGTCTACGGATTAACCGAGGCATCACCACTTTTAACCTATCTTCCAAAAGAAGATGTGGCATTGGAAGGCATAGGGTTGAAAAGGCTTGCATCAGTGGGAAAAGAACTTTTTAGTTGCCATGTGCGAGTAGTGGATAAAGATGGAAACGATGTTAAACCTGGAAATATGGGGGAGATAATAGCAAGGGGGCCAAATGTAATGGTTGGTTACTGGAAAAGGCCTGAAGAAACAGAAAAGACATTGGAAGGTGGCTGGCTCCATACAGGGGATATGGCAACAATCGATGAAGATGGATATATCTATGTGGTTGACCGCAAAAAAGAACTTATCATAAGTGGAGGAGAAAATATCTCACCCCATGAGATAGAGGATGTTCTTCATCTACATCCAGCTGTTCAAGAATGTGCTGCCATAGGGGTCCCTGATGAAAAGTGGGGTGAGCAGGTTAAGGCAATAGTTGTTCTTAAAAAGGATTCAAGGGCTACTGAAAGTGAGCTTATCCAGTTTTGCACAGAAAGGCTTGCACGATACAAGCTACCAAAGTCTATTGATTTTGTTGATGCCCTTCCTAAAGACCCAGTTGGTAAGATACAGAAGAAGATATTGAGAGAGAAATACTGGAGACAATCAGGTGAAAAATGAAAGCTTATAATAAAAACAAAAATGATGAGGAAGGTAATTTCATAAAAGAGTATCTTGATTTTGTTTTATGGCATTATACAGTGATAGATGGATTCTGGTTCCTTGGTGTATCTGAGGCAGTAGGCCAAAAAAAGGCAGAGGAGATTGTAGAGGTCGTATGGAAAAATGCGGCAAAGCTTGCTGCAAGGGATATAAAGCGACGTTTTAGTATAGATAAAAAGGGTTTGGAAGGTCTTTACGAGTCATTAAGGCTATTTCCCATGGCAAAAATGGTAGGTTATGAATTTGAACAAAAACCCAACGAGCTTATACTTACGGTGCCAAAATGCTCTGCACAAATGGCCCGGATAAGACATGGACTAAATGAGTTTGTATGCAAACCAATGCATTTTGCACTCTTTAATGCCTTTGCCCAGGAGATAGACCCGGCCATTGACATTAAATGTGTCTTTGCACCTCCTGACCCTCACCCTAAAGACCTTTTTTGTAAGTGGATATTTCACATGAAATAAAATCTCGGCACTTGTAGAGATATAAGTTTCTTGCATTATCTCGTTTACCTCTGTCAAGGAATAAACTCCTCCTTCACGGCAAAAGTTATTACCCACTTTTGCCGTGAGAGGTGTTTTCATTGGCCAGGCTTGGGTTTCAATTTCTTCCTGTATCAAACACCTACATCTATTACTATATGGTGAATATGGTTACTCAACCTGTCTATTGGAGAATCTATACAGTATATTGAGACCTTTCCGCCTGGTTTATTTAAATCACTGCTTGCGCCTATAATTACAATGAAATCTGGTCTAAACAAGGCTTTGTATTTTATAAAGGATTCTCTATTCATTTTATTACCCCTTTTGCTTTTTTTTCATGGTTAGAGATGTCACAGCACCTATTATTGAGATGAAGGCCGATAATGCAAAGGCGTATTTGAATGTCCCGGAGACATCCTTTAACCAACCAGAGACAAAGGGACCAAGGGCCTGACCTATACCAAAAAAGAGTGTTATAAAACCAAGAGCTGCCGGTGCAAGCCTTGCCCCCATTGCATCCCCAGCTGCTGCTGCCATTATTACAGGGACAGAAAAGGCAGTAAGCCCAAACATGATAGCAGATATATAAAACAGGACAGTGGAGTTAAAAATGATAAGCAATATACTGGATATGGCAAGGACAAGGTATGCGCACATTGTAGCGTATCTCCTTCCTATGATATCCGATAACCCGCCCCATATGACACCGCAGAAGATGGCAAAAAACCCAAGCACTGCAAAAACACGACCTGCAGAATAATCAGCAATCCCTATTTCTTTTGTTAGAAAGGCAATTATGAATGTAAGGTATATAATGTAAGAAAAGCCATACATGAAATAAACTAACCCCAGTCTCCATATCTCCTTCTCCTGCATGATATTCTTCCAGGCAGAAAAGAAAGTGAAATCTTTGTCTTTTGGATTCTGCCTCTCCACCCCTCCATACATGGTAAGGCCTTTTTCAGCAGGATTGTCCCTGAGAAGGAAATAGCATAGAAAAGAGAAGACAAATACTATTATGCCGAGGAGATGCCATGCATATCTCCATCCCTCTACCCCATACATGGATATTAACCGGGGTATTATAAGACCTGTTATGGATAGGCCTGTACCGGTTCCCAGCGTTATTATCCCTGTAGCAAGCCCTCTCTTATTTGCCACAAACCATGCTGCTGGAAGGGCCATCATTGGGACATAGCTTCCCGCATTGCCCATGCCTGTTATGAGCCTCATTAAAAAGGCAAATACAAAGGAATTGGATAACCCTGTAAGGAAAAGGCTTATACCCATGATAAGTAGAGAGATAAATATAACCCTCCTTGTGCCAAAACGTGATGCCAGAAAACCACCAATAACTGCAAGGCATAGATAACCTATGAAATTACCTGTACCTATAAGTCCGATCTGGGTATAAGAAAGGGATAATCCTTCTTTCATGCTACCCAAGATTAGGGAGTAGGACATACGGCCAAAACCATGGGATAATATAAGAACCAGTGTCCCGGTAAATGCAATAACCCAGGCATAATGAAACATAAAAGACCTCCAACAGCAGATAATTTAAAAAAATAACATAAAAGATAAAATTATTCAATATATTGAATAAATAAAATTTGAATAGATATAATTTGATTTTTTTAATTTTTCTTTAAAATTTTGTGTGGTATAATGAGGTTTATATGGCAGACAGGATCTACAAGAGCGACTTAACAAATCAGGAAAAGCTGCTTATGGCTATCATAAGGGTTGGCGAGTCATATAAGAGGATAGTCTCCTCTGTATTTCGCAGATATGGTCTCTCATTCCCCCAATACAATATACTGCGGGTCCTAAATGCATCAGAGAACAAGCAGGCAAAGACCACAACAGTAAGTAAAATAATGCTTGTGCCTCCGGCAAATATGACAGGTCTTGCAAAAAGGCTTGAAAAAAATGGCTATATTTTAAGAAAATCAGACCCCAATGATGAGCGTGCAACAATACTGGAGATTACAGAAAAAGGTATGGAAACCCTGAAGAATATTGAAATAGATAAGAATAAATGCGTTAAAACAATACTTGAAGGCCTTACTGAAAATGAGATAGATAATCTCTTAAGGGGCATGAAGATGCTTTTAAAAAAGAAGATAGGTTAAAAAAATAATCCATTTTTTCTCTTCTTTTATTGGGACAAAAGACAAGTTAATTAACCTTCCCTAATTGTCAAGAAAAAATTAACCATTTTTAATTTTGGTTCCTCATACCCAACGGGCATATTCATCCCAAAGGTTAAAGTTCTCTTCACATTAAAATAAGACCTTATCTGGGGTTTTATAGCTTAAAGCGCTGTGATGCATGTCATGGTTATAGAATCTAAAATAGTTTCCTAAGTATTCCTCTGCATACCATACATAAATATAGTCTTTTAGATTAACTTCTTCGTATTTGAGTCTTCGCATAAATCTTTCTATGCAGGAGAGGATAGAGGTGTAAATCGAAGAGGGTAGATGGTCAGCTTTAGGGTCTAAATGTAAATTGATATTGATAGAGATAATCTTTTGCTTTATCGAAGAAAATATGATAAACATGGAAAAAATATCTAAAATATTTTTATAATCAGAAAAAAATGGAAAGATATAAGACACTAAAGGGCAAGGGTTTGGCTTTTCTTTTTTTTCTCTGGTTTTTATGGTTTATTAATTTTTCTATCAGGATAGCATTTTCCCCCATTTTACCCCTTGTAGAGGATGAGTTTTCTATTAGTCATGGAAAGGCGAGCAGTATCTTTATTTTTTTGTCTGCTGGTTACGGTGTAGGTGTGCTTGCTTCGGGGCTTTTTTCTGGTAGGGTGGGATATAAGAGGTCAATTATAACATCCCTTCTCCTTTTGAGTATTGTAACCTTTTTGATTCCCTTTGTTTACAACTTTTCTCTGCTCTATCTATTTTCATTTTTACTCGGTTTTTCTGTGGGAATATATTTGCCTGCGGCAATACCTTTAATTACCGAATATTATAGTGAAAAACAATGGGGAAAGGCGATATCTATCCACGATACAGGGGCTTCAGCAGCAATCTTTGCAACGCCCCTCATCTCTATATTTCTTCTCTATTTTTTTAAGTGGAGAGATATGTTCATGGTATATGGGGTTTTCTTTCTTTTGTGTGCAGTTATCTTTTATTTTGTGAGCAGAGAGGTGAAAATCAGCAATCCTCCAAGGGCAATATTTAAAGAAATTATAAAAAGGCGTGCCCTATGGCTCCAGGCAATACTATGGATTTTTGTTGCCGGTGCGAACTTAGGTATCTACTCTATTACCCCTTTATACCTTACAAAAGAGCTGAAGATGAATATAAGTTTTGCAAATACAATACTTGCCATATCAAGGCTTGGCTCCATAGGGGTAGCGGTAGCATGCGGTTTTATCGTTGATAAATTTAATTTAAGGTATGTGATTTTAATAATGGTCTTTATTACGAGTATATTTACAATACTTCTTGGAACAATAGGTGTCAAATACATTGCCTTCGTCCTTTTTTTTCAGGCCATCTTTGTTACAGGCTTTTTTCCCATCGGGCTTGTGGCAATTGCAAGGATATTTGACCGCAAGACAAGAAGTCTTGCAACAGGTATTATCCTTGCATTGAGTATATTGTTCGGAGGCGGGTTAATTCCGTATTTTTTGGGCGTGTCCGGTGACCTATACAGCTTTGGTCTCGGCATAGTTATCCTCGGCGTATTGGTGATGCTATCGAGCACACTCCTTTTTCATATAAAAGAGCTCGAATAATGTGTTTGGGTAGGCCCCAACATCTGTGAGTAAATCGTTAAAGGCTGGAAGAAAATAATATTAACCTTTCCTATTTAAAGTCTTTGTTTTTGCGATATATACTGTTCAACAATATTGCCTCTTTTGAGATGTTCGAGATAATCACGGGTATAGTTTTCCATGATGTTTCTGAGATATTGTATATTACTCTCTATTGCTTTTTCATAGAGATTATCATTTATACCCCATCTCACCTTGAAGTGATATACGGCGTAATGGTACATGTTATCCAGTTGTTCTTTAAATCTCGTTCTTACAGAATCATAGAAGGAGATGGTCTTTTTAAAGAGGTCTATCTCACTTTTAAATCCTATTATATTACCCTCCATAAACTCACGAAATAAAAATAAAAGCTTTTCTAAATAGGTCCTATCCGCCATCTGACCTAAAAAATCTGCAGTGCCCAGCATCTTGCCTATTATCTTTGTCTCATCTGAACCAAATCTTATAGATTCTATATCAATAGATACAATAGTGCATCTCAACATGCTGGCACAGTCTTGTATCTCTTTTTGTGAAAACCCTTTGCTGGAAAGATAATCTTTTGCAAACCTTATGCTTCTTTCTACATGATTCAGTGTATATCTGGCCCCTGTCCCTTTTTTGTCACCTGTCTTCTGTATATAACCGGTATCGTGGAATAGCGCGGATATCATACCTAAAAGCACCATATTCTTGGAGAGCAACCCCATCTTTATTTTATAGCCGTGCATGAGCCTTACCATGGCAAGGAGTGTGTTCATTGTATGGATAAGGTCATGGTATTCAGTGTTACAGGGGCGATAACCGGGGTATCTGCCTTCAAAGAGCTTTACTGTATCGCTGAAAGCAGATTCAAAGGTCTCAAGATCAAAATCCCCATACATGAAGGAGATAATCTGCTTTATCTCTTTTAAAACCTCCTCAGGGTCATCCATTTTTACAAGGTCGTATAATTTAACAGGGGGGGTTGCTCTATTATGGACATCTATTTTTTTGTCCATGTCCCTATACTATCATATTATTAATCAAAAGAGAATTTTTTAATTGTTCTTCTCAACAGCCTTTAAATCCTTTATCCTCAGATGTTCTTTTAGTAGCAGCACAAACCCTAATATATTATAGGGTATATACCACGATGCATGAAAGAGGATAGAGGCAGTAAAACCCTGGGATTTGGGTATACCAAAGATGGCAAGTAGATACATTAATATGAATTGATAGACACCGATATACCCTGGTGATGATGGCACTGCCAGCCCCATGTTCAGAAGTGCACAGATAAAGGGTATATGAAAAAAGCTTATGGATACCCCTATGGTTAGGGTAACGAAATAAAGGGCAGAGCTCATGCACAGCCACTGTATAAAGGCAATACAGATGTAATATAGCGTTGTGACAGGAGACTTTATTCGACTCAGGTTCTCCTGGATCTCAATGAGCCTTTTTGCAAGTTTGATAAATATAGGCCTTTGGACTGCATGGAGCCTATCTGCTATTATCCTGGCGGTCTTTTTATAGCTCAAAAGCACAAATACAGTGATACAGAGGGTGAGGACTATTATGAGCATGTATATGGCCTTTGAGACCTGGTGGGGCATACTCTGTTTGGGGAAGAAGACAAAGGTTATGATGAGGAGTCCAATTAAATCAAAGAGCCTGTCCACGAGGACAGTGGAAAGGGCAAAGGAAAAAGAAAGACCCTCTTTTCTGGAGAGGACATAACCCCTTGCCACCTCTCCTATCCTTGCCGGCAGGACATTGTTTATAAAAAGTCCAATGATTAAAGCCACAAATGTATTTTTGACCTTCACACTGTTCCCGGCAATCCTTGACCATTTAAAAGATGATAAAAGGGCAGCGAGAAATATAAATGCTGTAGGTAGGAATACAAGCCTGTAGTCAGCATCTTTCAAGATGGCATATATATCCTGGAAGTGTATACCCCTTAAGGCCAGATAAAGAAGTATTATGCTTATTAAAAAGCCGACTATCGTAAAGATACGGTTCTTATTCAATCCCTGCCCCTTAAAAGTTTTTTGGAATTTAAAAACCCTGCAGATTGTGAATTTGTGAGGTATATACCTATACAGACGAGTATGAGACCACCTATTAGGCCTGCTGTCATCTGTTCTTTAGAGATAACTATCCCGAATAGCACACCAAATACAGGGGTCAGAAAAGTGAATATGGAGAGCTGTGCCACAGGATAATCATGGATGAGTTTGAACCATGCAAGATAGGACATAAAGGCAACAATTACAGACTGGAAAAATACAGAGCCAGCCACCTCAAGGCTTAGGTTTATAATCCATCTATCTTCTATAAGGCAGGCACTGATGAACATAATAGGCACAGAAAAGATCAACTGGTAGATGAATGTATTGATAGGATGGACACTCTCGGCCAGGTATTTTTTTATATAGATGGTTGTGGCACCCCATAGAAAAGCAGCGATTATTGCAAATATATCGCCCATGAGCATATATCTCGTGTGTTTCAGGGGCTTACCGTAGAACACAAGATATACACCTATAAAGGCAAGGACAAGACCTATGGTCTTGAGGAGGTTAAGCCTCTCTTTTAGGAATAAATGGGCCCCCAGTGCAACCACAAAGGGCGACAGATAAACAAGGACTGCGGTCCTTGAAGCACCGGTATATAATACGGCAAGATAGAAAAACACAAACTCAAGACCGAACAACATGCCGGTAATAAATCCGTGAAACAGGATAATCCCCCTGTGGAATACGGGCTGTTTTATGTAGATACAATAAATCACACCGAGGAGAGATGCAATGACTGACCTTATAAAGGTTGTAAAGATGGGGGATAAACCTGTGTTGGAGAATTTAATAGCAGAGTAGTTTAGCCCCCATAACACAGTAAGGATAAGTACAACAACAAACCCTTTTGCATCTATATGGTCCTTGGGCATGATGAGACTCCTTATGTTTTCCTTGACAATCTTATACCTTTTTTGTTCTATTAAATCACTTAAAAAGAGGAGGAGCAAGAGGATTGATGAAAAAAACAGGGATTATAGGGACAGGCTCTTACCTGCCAGAAAAGATAATGACCAATTTTGATATAGAAAAGTTCCTTGATACATCTGATGAGTGGATTTATACAAGGACAGGTATAAAGCAGAGGAGGATAGCTGCTGATGGCCAGGCAACCTCTGACCTGTGCAAGGTAGCATGTGAGAATGCCATGTCTGCCGCCGGGGTAAAGCCCGATGACATCGACCTTATTGTCCTTGCCACCATAACCCCTGATACCCATTGTCCGGCAGGGTCAAACTGGCTTGAGGCAAAGCTCGGGTGTAACAAGGCTGTTTCATTTGATGTAACAGCAGCATGTTCTGGTTTTATATTTGCCCTTCATGTAGCCGATAAGATGATAAAGTCAGGGGCTAATAAGATGGCCCTTGTTGTTGCCGGGGAGATAATGAGCAGGGTTGTAAACTGGAAGGAGAGGGAAAGCTGTATACTATGGGGTGACGGTGCCGGTGCTGCAGTTGTCACAGAGACAACACAGGGCGCAGAGATTTTATCCACTCACATACATACTGACGGTGCAAACGGAGATACACTGCTTATGCCTGGTGGTGGTTCAAAGACCACACCCATCTCCTATGAGAGTGTAGATAAAGGGCTCCATTATTTAAAGATGATAGAGGCAAACAAGTCCTTTAAGGTTGCAGTGAGCAGGTTTGCCGAGGCATGTGAAGAGGCTGTAGCTGCAAATAACTATGGCATCCATGATGTGGATGTCATAATACCACACCAGGCAAACCTGAGGATCCTACAGGGCATGGCAAAAAAACTAAAGGTCCCTGATGAAAAGGTCTACATGACTATTGAAAAATATGGTAATATATCCTCTGCCACAGTGCCCATTGCCCTTGATGAGGCGGTAAAAGACGGCACAATTAAAAAAGGCAGCCTTGTTTTACTTACTGCCTTTGGCGGAGGGCTTACCTGGGGCAGTTCTTTGATAAGATGGTAGGAAAATAGTGATGGATGTTAGGTGATGGTGTTGTATTTTACAAATCACCAATCACTATTTACTGCTCACTGTTGTCTTATTCGGAGGGATGGCTGAGCGGCCGAAAGCGGCGGTCTTGAAAACCGTTGGGCGTTTACGCGCCCCGTGGGTTCGAATCCTACTCCCTCCGCCAGTTTATATATTTATTATTTCTTGACTTTATTGCCTTTTTCCTCTACAATAAATGCGTTTTACCTTTTGGAGGTGTTAAAATGGGAATTGGATTACTTGGAAAAAAACTTGGGATGACACAGATATTCAATGAAGACGGGAGCATTGTCCCTGTTACTGTTATACAGGCAGGACCATGTTTTGTTGTTCAGAAGAAGACTTTGAAGACAGATGGCTATAATGCCATACAGTTTGGTTTTGAAGAGGTTAAAAAGGCAAAAAATGTCAATAAACCCCTGACAGGTCATTTTAAAAAGTCAAATATACCCCCTTTAAAATTCATAAGAGAGTTCAGGGTTACCGATAACGAGATAGAGGACAATGAGATAGGTTCCCAGGTGTCAGTAGACCTATTTCAGCCAGGGGAATATGTAGATGTTACAGGGACATCAAAGGGAAAAGGCTATCAAGGCGTTGTAAAGCGTCATGGTTTTAAAGGATCCCCGGCCTCCCGTGGAACCCATGAATTCTTCAGACATGGAGGTTCTATAGGTCAGAACATGACCCCAGGGAGAACCCTGAAGGGCAAAAAAATGGCAGGTCATATGGGACATGAGAGGGTTACAGTTCAAAACCTTAAGGTTATCGAGGTAAGGGGCGATACAAACATACTCATGGTTGAGGGTGCAGTGCCCGGACCGGCCAATGGCTATGTTATTATAAAAAAAGCAGTTAAAAAATCATCCAAGTCTTAATGGCAGGATAGATTCTTAATGCCTTGTTTGTGTTGACATTAGCCTGAATAGAATATAGATTTGATTAATGTTTACACTATATGTCAAGGATACATTCTCCGCAGCCCACCGTATTGATGATTATCATGGAAAATGTGAGGCCCTCCACGGTCACAACTTCAAGGTAGAGGCATTCTTTGAGGGGCAAGAGCCCAGGGCCGGCGGCATGGTAGTGGACTTTAAGATTTTAAAAGGCCTTCTCAGAGAGGTTCTATCATCTTTGGACCACAGGTATCTGAATGAGATAGATTTTTTTAAGGAGAGGGCTGGGTCTTCTGAGTATATAGCCCTTTACATCTATGGGCAGTTAAAGGGACTTCTTAATGTTGAAGGGGTGACATTAAAAGAGGTAAGGGTCTGGGAATCAGATAGCGCATATGCCGCATACAGGGAATAAGATATGAAAGATATACAAAACATGCCTGATTCAAGAAAGATAGAGATAGACAAGGTGGGTGTTAAAAATATAACCTATCCCATTGTTGTCCTGGATAAAGAAAACGGCTATCAGCATACCATTGCAACGATAGATATGTATGTGAGCCTAAGCCATGACAATAAAGGGACGCATATGAGCAGGTTTGTCGAGATACTCCACAATAACCAGAGCATGATTAACATGAAAAACTTTCCCAACATCTTAAGGGAGATGAAGGAGAAGCTCAATGCAGAATCTGCCCATCTGGAGATAAGGTTTCCCTATTTCATGAAAAAAGAGGCGCCCATTACAAAAAAGCCCAGCTATATGGAATATAACTGCGGTGTATATGGTTCTATGGACGGCCCTGGAGAGATGAAAGAATTTAAGGTATATGTATCTGTTCCTATAAATACACTATGTCCGTGTTCCAAGGAGATAAGTAACTACGGGGCACACAACCAGAGGGGTATAGTCAGGGTCTGTGTTAGATTTAAAAAATTTTTCTGGATAGAAGACCTCATAAATATCGTAGAGGGATGCGCAAGCAGTGACATATACTCACTCTTGAAGAGAGAGGATGAAAAATACGTAACTGAAAGGGCCTATGAGAACCCTAAATTTGTAGAGGACGTGGTAAGGGATATAGCAGAGATCCTCTCAAGGGACAATAATATAATATGGTTTTCCATTGAGGCAGAAAACCTGGAGAGCATACACAATCACAGTGCATATGCCTATCTGGAGAGAGATAATAAAAAAGATAAAGAAGGAGGGTTAGGATGAAAAAGATAGTTTTATTGGTTATTGTTATCGCATTGGTATTTTCAGGTTGCACCTGGTTCAAAAAGACATCGCAGGATCCCCAGGCCCAGCCAAAGGAAGAGAGGATAAATCAGGTATTCTATGGTTTCCCAGACGTCCCCATACCGAAAGAGCTGACATATATAAGTGAAAAGAGTTTTGTATTTGAGACCTCCAATCTCAAGGCAGGGGTTATGTTTTTCAACGGTGATGTAGATATACAGTCACTGGAGAACTATTTCAGGGTCAATCTTGTAAAAAATGGATGGAGGTTTGTTAATAGCTATAGATATAAGGACGTTGTATTGAATTTCATTAAGGATGACAAGACATGCAATATAAAGATGACCCGGTCAGTCTTCAATACAGAGGTGGAGATATGGGTAGGACCTGCTGACAGACAGGGTGTCCAGCAGAAATATGTGGAGCCCAAATAATATATAAAAATCTTGTAAAATCCTAATTATCTATGTGGATTTATCAGAGTATAAGTCCTGCACAATCTCTAAGGGCGATGAAATTTATCTCTTTTATCGGTGCCGGTGGCAAGACCTCTTTCATCAAATACCTTGCCGGGGAGTTTTCAAAAAAAGGTGATAGGGTAGCCATTACAACCACAACGAAGATATACGCAGAAGACCCTTATATACTTTTTGATAAAGACAGAGAGATTCAAGGGGATTATACATACCCTGTGATGATTGGAAAGGCTGTAGAAGATGGAAAGCTTACAGCCCTGGATGAGAAGGAGATAGAGCTTCTTGGAGCAAGATTCGATAAGGTCCTCATAGAGGCCGACGGGGCAAAGAGAAAACCCATAAAATTTCCAGCCCACTTTGAACCTGTTGTCCCTGCCCTAACAGATAAGGTATTTGTCCTGTGCGGTCTTGATTCTATTTTCAAGAGGATAGAAGATGTAGTATTTAGGTGGAGGAATCTATGCGATGCCACAGGCATATCACCAAATGAATTGATAACCCCTGATATTTTTTTGAGTTTTTTTTCAAGGGACTGCCTCCTCAAGGGTATAGATAAAAAGGATTTTTCAATAGTACTTAATAAGTATGATATATGCGAAGACAGGGACATAGTTATTGATTTAGCAAAGAATATTGTAAGGAGATTAAAAATAAATGAGATATTTATCTCAAGTCTTGCCTTCAGGTTATTTTACAGGCTCCATTATTGTGGGTCGACACTTCAATTTTGACTTGATTTATCTTTAATATTAATTTAATTATCTGTAACAAAATTATGGATGATAAGAGGATTATAACTGCGACCCTGGCAGATATATATCTCCAGCAGGGACACTTAGAAAAGGCCCTTGAGATATATGAAAAACTTGTCAGAAAAGAACCTGACAATGATTTTTATAAAAAGAGATGCCATGCCCTCAGAAAGGAACTGAAGGAGAAGTATAATACTGGTAGCCTCAGAAAGATACTGATGAAAAAGATATGGTGAAGGATGAGACAGAAAAGAAGGGAACAGGTCATCCGTATAATAGACAGTATGGGTATAGATGGATGCATAATAAGAGGAATGGAGAATATCTTTTATCTAACAGGCTTCAGGGGCTCAGAGGCAACTTTTGTAATGACCAGGGGAGATGCATTTCTTCTAACAGATTTCAGATATATTACATATGCCAATGAGGTTGCTGAAGGTGTCAAGGTCTGTGAGGTAAAGAAAGACAGGGATGTCCTCACAGACATATGCAAAAGATACGAGATAAAGACACTGGGTTTTGACAGTTTCCATACAACATACAGCACCTATGAGAGATTAAAGACATCACTGGTAGGGGTTGAGCTCATCCCCTTAAAAAAAGACATAGAAGACATAAGGAGGTGCAAGGAACCTGGTGAGGTCAACCTGATAATGGAGGCCATAGATATTGCAACAAAGGCCTTTAGGGAGGTGTTTGATAACATAAAACCAGGGAGGACAGAGAGGGAGATAGCAAGAGAACTCGATTATGCCATGGAGAGATTGGGGGCAGAAAAGCCATCCTTTGATACTATTGTTGCCTCCGGTGAAAGGGCTGCATTACCCCATGCAGTCCCTACAGATAAAAAGATAAACAAAGGGGAGACGGTCATTATCGATTTTGGTGCCCAGAAGGATGGCTACTGCAGTGATGAGACATGCACTGTAATCATGGGAGAGGTTAATGGAAAGCTCCAGGAGATATACAAGGTGGTGAACGATGCAAGGATACTTGCCCTTGAAAAGACAAGACCTGGCTTGCCATTAAAGGAACTTGATACAATAGTGAGAGGTTTTATAGAGGATGCAGGGTATGGACAGTATTTTGGGCATGGAACAGGCCATGGTGTTGGCATTGCCGTCCATGAGACACCTGCCATAAATACGGTCTCTGAGGGTATACTGGAGGAAAATATGGTCATCACCATTGAACCGGGTATATATATACCTCATCTGGGCGGTGTGAGGTTAGAGGATATGGTTTTTGTGTGCAGCCAAGAGGCCAAGGTGCTTACCCATCTGAGAAAGGATATGCTTACTGTTCATGTGTAGCGTGTTCAGATAGGTAGTTGCAAAAGGCTTCAAACGCTTAAGGCATATCCTTTTTGACCTGCCCATGATATATAGGGTTATTTAAAAGTAGAGATTCATAAAAAGGATTTAAGGTAGATAGGAGGTTATGATGATTGTTTCAACTTCAGAGTTTAGAAAGGGATTGAGAATCCTTTTAGAGAAAGAGCCCTTTGTTATTGTAGACTTCCAGCATGTTAAACCTGGCAAGGGCGCTGCATTTGTAAAGACAAGGGTTAAGAGCCTTATTACCGGCAATGTCCTTGATAAGACCTTCAGGTCAGGAGAAAAATTCGAGGAGCCTGATTTAGAGGAGAAACAAATGCAGTATCTATACAAAGAAGGTGATAAGTTTTATTTTATGGATGTAGACAACTATGAGCAGTTATTTATCGATGAAAAAAACCTTGGTGATGCAAAAAACTATTTAAAAGAGGGCATGACAATAACTGTCTTATTCCATAACGGTGAGACCATAGGCGTGGAGATACAGAATTTTGTAAACCTGCAGATTGTAAAGACAGAACCGGGCATAAAAGGGGATACAGCCCAGAATGCCACAAAGCCGGCACTCCTGGAGACAGGATATACAATCCAGGTGCCCCTCTTTGTAGATGAAGGCGATGTGGTGAAGATAGACACAAGGACAGGCGAATATGTAGAGAGGGTTTCAAAATAGGTGCCATGTTCATAACCTTTGAGGGTATAGAGGGGAGTGGAAAGTCAACGCAGATAGACCTTTTATATAGCTACCTTGTTGAAAAGGGTTATGATGTATTAAAGACAAGGGAACCCGGTGGCACACCATTAGGTGAATCAGTAAGGGAGATTTTAATCAAGAAAGGGAGAGATATAAACCCTCTTTCAGAGATGCTTTTAATGATGGCCATGAGGTCACAGCACGTAGAGGATGTGATTATTCCTGCCTTAAGACAGAAGAAGATTGTTTTGTGTGACAGGTTCTATGATGCCACCTATGCATATCAGGGTTATGGAAGGGGTATAGATAGGGATATCATAGATTATATAAACAGGCTTGCCACAAAGGGTATAATACCAGATCTGACCATCCTGATAGATTTCGATGTGGAGGAGGGCTTGAGAAGAAAGATAGAGGATAAAGGTCAGATGGACAGGTTTGAGGGGGAGGATATCTCATTTCATAAAAGGATAAGGCAGGCCTACAAGAGGATTTCAGAGGAAGAAAGCAACAGGTTTTTTGTTGTCGACGGCTCATGGGATATACAGAGGATACATGAGGCCATAAAAGAGAGGGTGGAACAACACATTGAATTACACAGGATTTGACGACATTATAGGCCATGATAGGCCAAAACATATAATATCTGCATTTCTCGAAAGGGAGAGGATGCCCCATGCCTTTCTTTTTTCAGGTCAGGAGGGCATAGGAAAAAAGAAAATGGCCATTGCCGTTGCCCGCAGGATCCTGTGCGATACAGGGACAGGTTGTGGTGTGTGCAGGGGATGCACAAGGGTTAGCAGGATGACCCACCCTGATTTGATTTTGCTGGATAGACAGCATATGGAGTGGGCAGCCCAGCCTCAGCAAAAAAAGGCACAAAACGATAACACAGAAAAGACAAGGGAGATAAACACAATAAGCATTGATTTTATAAGGGGGAGCGAAGACAAAAAGATAAGGGGTATCAACCAGGAGGTCCATAAATATCCCTACGAAGGAAAAAAAAGGGTAATCATTATAGATGATGCCGATAATATGACCACTGAGGCAACCAATGCATTCCTCAAGACCCTTGAAGAACCCCCTGAGTTTAATCTCTTTTTTCTCATAACCTCAAGGGAGAGCGACCTCCCGATAACAATAAGGTCAAGGTGCACAAGGGTTAGCTTCTGTCCCCTCTCGCAGGCACAACTAAGGCAGTATTTTATAGATAAATTAGGGATAGAGAAAGAAAGGGCAAGGCTTTTATCTTATATATCCAACGGCAGTATAAATACAGGTTTATTCTGGCTCGAAGGAGACAACCTGAACATCAGAAAAAGGCTTGGTGAGTTTGTCCTGGGTAGGACAAAAGGCTTTGTGGAGGCAACATTTCTTGGTGAATATATATCCAGGGGGGGCAGAGAGCTCTCCATTTACATATCCTTTTTGTTTTCTCTATTCAGGGACCTGTATCTGATAAAAAAAATCAAGACAAGACAGGGGATAATCAATATGGATTTTGTTGAGCTATTAGAGAGGGCCAGATACAGTATGGAAGCCATAGACAGGGGTATACAAAAAATAAAGGAAACAGCGGGTATAATGAGGTATAATATCAACAAATGGCTCATGTTCGAAAATCTTATATTACAATTGAAGAGGTAAAATGAGAGTAAGCTGCGCGAGGTTTGATTATCTAATAGGTGTTGTGGAGGTAGAGGTCCCGGAAGGGGTAAAGGTGGGTGACTATGTGGTATGTGAACTGGAAAAGGGGGCCTGCCTCGGTGTTATAGTTACAGAACCAGTTGAGGCTGAAAAGGAGGGGATAAAGAAGGTAGGTATACCTTCAAAAGAGGAGCTGGAAGAATACTGGGCCCTCAAGGAAAAAGAGAAAAAGGCCTTTGAGATATGCAGGGAAAAGATAAGGGAATTGAATCTACCCATGAAACTATTGGCTGCCGAGTATCTCTTTGGCGGTTCAAAGCTCCTGTTTTATTTTGTCTCTGAGAACAGAGTTGATTTCAGAGAGCTCGTGAAGGAGCTTGCCAAGGAGTTCAAGATAAGGATTGAGCTGAGACAGGTTGGTGTGAGAGACGAGGCAAAGATAATAGGCGGGCTTGGAAACTGCGGGAATATATGCTGTTGCAAGCAGTTTTTAAATAACTTCTCCATAGTCTCCATAAGGATGGTCAAGGAACAGGGTCTTGCCCTGAATCCTACCAAGATTTCTGGTATATGTGGCAGGCTCATGTGCTGCCTTTCTTATGAATATGATATGTATATGGAATATAAGAAAGAGTTTCCCAAGGTAGGGAAAAAGGTTAGCCTGCAGCAGGGAGAGGGTAAGGTAGTAAAACACAACACCTTGAGCTCTACTTTTGTGGTAGAGCTTGAAAATGGTAATCTGGTAGTTGCGTCGCTGAAGGATATAAAAAATTGACTATAAAATAGAGGCCTCTAAGGGGGCATCTGGTATCGGGTCAAAAAACAGGGCCCTATAGTCTTTTATTGAATTGAGAGAGGTTAGAAGAGATATATGAGCAGAAAAAAGTATTACATAACAACACCTATATACTATATCAACGATGTCCCCCATATAGGACACGCCTATACAACTGTGGCAGCAGATATTATGGCCAGATACAGAAGGCTGTGGGGATATGATGTGTATTTTCTCACAGGGACCGATGAACATGGACAGAAGGTAGAAAAGGCAGCATCCCAGCAGGGCATTCATCCCAGGGAGCTTGCAGACACCATGGTCCATAGGTTTACTGATCTATGGAAGAGGTTGAATATATCCAATACTGGATTCATAAGGACAACAGAAGAGAGACATAAGAAGGCTGTCCAGTATATATTCCAGAAGGTCTATGAAAAAGGAGACATATATCTCGGTGAGTATGAAGACTGGTATTGTGTCCCCTGTGAGAGCTATTTTACCGAACTACAACTGGATAATGGTAGATGCCCTGATTGCCTGAGGAAGCCGGATAGATTGAAGGAAGAGAGTTATTTTTTCAGGCTCTCAGATTATACAGACAGGCTATTAAAATTCCTGGATGACAACAGGGATTTTATTATGCCCGAGATCAGGTATAATGAGGTCTATAGCTTTGTCAAGGGTGGTCTAAAAGACTTAAGCGTCAGCAGGACGAGTTTTAGCTGGGGGATAAAGGTCCCCATGAACGAGAGGCACATAGTATATGTCTGGTTTGATGCACTGGCAAATTACCTTACAGGCGTAGGCTTTTTAGGGGATGACGGGCATTTTGAATCCTTCTGGCCATGTGATATGCACCTGATAGGCAAGGACATTCTGAGGTTTCATGCGGTTTACTGGCCATGCTTTTTAATGTCTTTGGGGATTGAGCCCCCGCGCCATATATTTGCCCATGGATGGTGGACTATAGAGGGTCAGAAAATGTCAAAATCATTGGGTAATGTAATAGACCCCAATGAGATTGCCTCAACCTATGGGGTAGATGAGTTCAGGTTCTTTATGTTCCGAGAGGTCCCTTTTGGGATGGACGGGGATTTCTCAAAACAGGCTATTATACACAGGATAAACGGTGACCTTGCCAATGATTTTGGAAACCTTGCCAGTAGAAGCGTCACCATGATAAGTAAGTTTTTAAAAGGTAGGATTGAAAGGCCTGAGATAAAAAACAGTGCCGATGATGTTTTTGAATCAGGGATAAGACAGCACATAACTGATTATTATAGGTCCATGGAGGTATTCTCTTTTTACAAGGCATTGCAGAGTGTCTTTGATATTATCTCCATAATGAACAGATACATAGACATCGAGGCACCATGGAGGCTTGCCAAGGAGGGAGATGTAAGGGTTAAGACTGTCATGTATAATCTGTGGAATGGTCTCAGGATAGCCGCCCTTCTTTTGTCACCTTTTATGCCTGAGAAATCTCAAAAGATATGGGAGGCATTGGGGATTAAAAATCCCATTGAGGCCGCCAGATTCGAGGATGAAGAGGGTTTCTATTACAGAGAAGATATCTCGGAGATAACCAGGATAAGCCCTATATTCCCAAGGATAGAGGGATGAGATGTCTTTTACCCCTGTAGGGTCAATATTAGGAAAGGTCCTAAAACAGTGCAGGCTCACCGATGATTTAGATGCATATAAGGTATTTACTGTCTGGGAGGATATTGTAGGCAGTAAGATTGCCATCCATGCAAGACCATCAAAGATTAAAGGCAAGATCCTCTATGTGGAGGTAGATGACCCTTTATGGCATGCCCAGATTAAGTACATGAAGAGGGATATAATAGGGAGACTGGAGACATTTATAAAAAAAGGCGTTTTCCAGGATGTAAAATTTTATCTGAGATAAGACCATAGAGTCTTCGGGGGGATATTATGGAGCAGAGGAGAAAGGCAAGGATAGTCTGCACCTTAGGGCCTGCAACGAGTTCAGATAGAAAAATCAAAGCACTTATAGAATCTGGCATGGATGTAGCGCGCCTTAATTTTTCCCATGGCGACCACAAATCCCACAGGGATATATTTGCCAGGATAAGGAGGATATCAGGGAGGCTAAAAAGGAATACGGCTGTCCTTCAGGACCTCCAGGGTATAAAGATAAGGGTCGGGGCTGTCAAGGATGGGGGTGTTCATCTAAAAAAAGGGGATATAATCAAGATAAAAAAGGGCGATGGGATAAGCGATGAGACCACTGTCTTTATATCTTATCCCTGGTTGGTTGATGATGCAAGGCCAGGCAACAGGATACTCATAGATGATGGTTTGATGCAGCTTGATGTGGAGGATAAAAAAGAGGACTATCTTGTTGCAAAGGTCGTGGAGGGTGGCATACTCAAAGACAGAAAGGGCGTTAATCTCCCGCATATGGATATAAGGGCATCATCCTTTACAGAGAAAGACAGGGCAGATCTGGATTTTGGTCTGGAGCTGGGTGTGGACTTTGTGGCCATGTCTTTTGTAAGGAAGGCATCTGATGTGATGGCCTTAAAGGAATACATGGCCGGTAAAGGCCGTAAGATACCTATAATTGCCAAGATTGAGAAGAAAGAGGCTATAGACGACATAGATAATATACTGGATGTGGTAGATGGGATAATGATAGCAAGGGGTGACCTGGGTGTTGAGATGCCCCTTGAAGAGGTACCATTAATACAGAAGATGTTGATAAAAAAGGCAAACGAAAAGATGCGTATAGTTATTACAGCAACACAGATGCTTGAATCTATGACCCAGCACTCAAGGCCTACAAGGGCTGAGGCAACAGATGTGGCCAATGCTGTCATTGACGGCACAGATGCCCTTATGCTCTCTGCAGAGACATCAGCAGGTAGATACCCTATTGAGGCAGTAAAGGTTATGGACGCTATAATTACATACACAGAGAAGGAGATGGCAGAATCTATATCTCATGTTTCAGGGCAGAGCAGATACCTTTCAGGGGATGCAGGTTCTATAGAGGCTGCTGTTGCCCGTGCTGCATCACAGGCAGCAAGGGATGTAGGTGCAAGGCTTATTGTCGCCTTTACAAGGACAGGTTTTACAGCGAGGTTAATATCTAAATTCAGACCACCAACCCCGATAGTAGCCTTTTCCCCGGATGTTTCTGTGGTAAGACAGATGTCTATCTATCACGGAGTGCAGGCTTATTTTACACGGAATCTCAAGAATACAGATGATATGATAAAGGAGGTAAATAGATTTCTCATAAGGACAGCCCTTGCAAAACAAGGCGACAGGGTAATACTTGTCGCCGGACACCCTGCCTCTTCTATAAACAGGACAAACCTTATGAAGGTCCATATTGTGGAGGCCTGACCTCGATTAACTCACCAGCAGCCTATATGTGTCCCTCAAGCACAAACTATAGACTGTAGACCAAAGACTGAATAAAAATTTCAAGGGGTTTTGCAGATGTCCCCGAGAGTAAAAGATTTTTTTCAAAGGTCTCCTATATAGATATCGTGTTCTATTGTAACACCTTTTCCGTGGAACCTATTTTTAAATTCATCATAGTCAATAGCATACAGGGGGCTTATCTCTACCTTTATATGGGGTTTGACCTTCGCACCTGTGCCTTCAATCCACCTCTTAAATAGGGCACACATATCATCCCTTGCCTTATCAGGGGAATCTAAGCCTGACATGTTCTTTACAGGGGAGAACTCCTCCTCCCTTTTAACCTCTATGGCGCATGTTTTCTTTGCGAGGGGTATGGCATCGAATACAAAGGTCTCGAATTTCCAGACATCTATTGTGGTATCATTGCCTTCCGGTGTCTTTATATCCATAATTTTTCTGGCACAGTGGTATGGAAGGCCGAACCCATGGTTGTTTAGTCTTTTCACAAAAGGCAGTGAGAAGATATGGATGGCTGTGTTGCCGGCCCAGTATAGTATCTCTCCTTTTTCATCAAGTGCATTCATGTATGATGCATCGAGGTCACTGTATTCTATAATAGCGTCTTTTCCCTCTACACTGAGGTATACCCCTACCTTTTCCTCTATGCTTCTCCTCCTTACTACCTTTGTTGATACCTCTGACCCTGCCATATTGTGATAGCCAAGGAAGACAGGGTCAGCTATCTTTACAAGGGGATTATCTACCTGACAGTAAAATAGTTCTGTGTATCCATGAGAAAGGAGCATTTCCAGTAGACCGGAGTCATTGATAGCCTTGAGAGAACCACCGTGCCCATCAGGGTTAGTGGCAATCTGTCCCCTGTCTTTTATTATCAGTTTTCCATCAGGCGTAAGGGTTGGGAACATGCCCTGTCTGAAAAAGTATATATTGTCCTCATCCATACCAAAATACCTGTTTTCCTTAAAAAATGCCCTCGTATCATCGTCGTTCTCAAGACTTGTCATTATGAGAAGGGGGATCTTGGCTGAGTATCTTTTTGAGATTGCTATGACCTGTTCGGTAAACAACTGAAAGAGTGTCTTTCCCTTTACAGGGGATATCCTGAACGTGCCCTTTGGCCCATCATATCCGAGCCTTGTCCCTTGTCCGCCGGCAACAATGAGGACTGCCACCCTGTTATTTTTAATGAGCATCTCTCCTGAAACCCTTGCTTTTTTCCTTATGGCATCCTGTTCCGGTGTCATAGGTAACGGGACTACAGGGGCAGGTGATATTTTTAGACTGTCTTTTTTTGTCTTTTTCTGCAAAAATCCCCTGTAGATTTTAAAGATTAAATCTAAATCAAAAGAGCCCAGTTCATTCAAAAACCTATACTGTTCATCCCCTGAAAGACCCATATAATGTTCAATTATGTGCTGTTGATTATAGTCCTTTAACCTCTCGAGAACCTTGTCTTTCATTATCCCCTCTATGCCCCCATCAATAATATTTATCTTTTTACTGCCTTTTTTTGTTTCTTTTTCTGTTTTTTTGTATCTCCCTTCAGATACATAAAACCGATGAAACCGCAGACAAGGAATATGACCCCAGAAAAAAAGCTCTTTATATCACCTTTTGAGTAAAAGGCATAAACAAGAAATATACCTGCGATTACCAGAAATATTATAGCTTTTATCTTTTCTTGCTTCATGTGTTTTACTGTCTATCTTTTCTAATAAATAAAAATAAATTTCAACAATGGTCTAAAGGATGTGCCCTGAGGTATGACTCATAGGCTCTTTCCAGAAGCCTCAGGGAATTATGACCTCTTAAATTTTTCATTGAGGATCCTCTTGAATCTCGGGGCATAGATGATATCAAAGGCATCATCTTTCCCGGGAAAGAGCTTTAGGGCATTTTTTCTCACGCCCTCGATAATTGCCATGGCATCGTCGTGGGTTATATCCTGGGTCATAATAAAGTTTATTGCAAAGTCTACTATAAACCTTAATTTCCTGAGCTTTTTTTCCTCTTCAAGGAGTTCGTCCTGCATAAAAATACCTACTATTTTTTTCTTATCATACTTAATAATTCCAAAAACAGCCACAGGCATACCCCGAAGGAGATGGAGATATCAGCAACATTGAAGGCAGGCCAGTGGTAGTTTTTATAAAAAAAATCGAGAAAATCTATTACATAACCATATACCATCCTGTCGTATATGTTCCCTATTGCCCCTGATAGTATAAATACCAGTGAGAGCATCTTAGAGAAAGGCAGACTATACCTTAACACGATGAATATGAGTACAAATACTATAATCAAAGGTAAGAATGTGAATATGTATTTTGCAAGGTGGTGCTGTGATAAGAGGCTGAATGCACCACCGTAGTTTCTTGCATGGACTATAGAGAAGAATGATGTGATGCCTATTCCATCAAGGTATGAAATCCTTTCCGTGATTAATGCCTTAGTCCATCTGTCCAGTAAAAAGACGATAGGGACTATAGTGAAGATAAGGTATCTTCGCATCTCTTACACACATTGGGGAATCTATGGTCAGGTGGTGTAAGGCTTTCATCATACTGCCAGCATCTCTCGCACTTTTTCCCCTCTGCCTTTGATACAACTACATCTGTCTCATTCCCCTTTTTTATCTCAACCTGGGACACTATAAATACATCCTTGAGTTCCTGACCCAGCTTTTCCAGTACCTTATAGTCTGCCTCACCAACAGTGATGGTGATTCTTGCGTCAAGGGGGTGGCCTATGGTCTTTTCCGCCCTCTTCTCCTCTATCTTTTTATTAACCATCTCCCTGATTTTCCAGATCCTTTCCCACTCCTCCTCCAGTTCTAAATTGAGATGCTCCTTCTTAACACCAGGGAATCTTGTCATGAGTATGCTTTCAGGGTCTTTTGGCCCTTTCAGATAGGACCACATCTCTTCAGCAGTAGCAGAGAGTATGGGCGCAATAAGCCTTACAAGGGACATGAGGGTCTCATATATAACAGTCTGGGATGCCCGGCGCTTAAGGGCGTTTTTGTTCTCCACATATATCCTGTCTTTTATTATGTCTAGATATAGGGCACTTAGATCCACCGTGCAGAAATTATAGATGCTGTGATATATTGCATGATAGGAATACTCGTTATAGGCATTTAAAACCCTCTCTGTCAGTCTTGCCAGTCTTGATAGGAGCCACTGGTCAAGATAGGACATCTTCTCATAGGGGATGCTGTCTCTCTCCGGGTCAAAATCATTATTTATGTTGGCATGGAGGAACCTCAGGGTATTCCTTATCCTCCTGTAGGTCTCTACAAGGCGGTTTATTATGTCCTTTGATATCTTTATATCATCCCTGTAGTCCTCGTATGTAACCCATAGCCTCAATATCTCGGCACCATATTTCTCTATAATCTCTCCCGGGGCAATGATGTTGCCCAGTGACTTGGACATCTTCCTGCCAGACCCGTCCACAACAAAACCATGGGTAAGGACGGATTTATATGGTGCTATGCCCTCATTCCCCACAGATGTGAGTAGTGAACTGTGAAACCAGCCCCTGTGCTGGTCACTTCCTTCGAGATACATATCAGCAGGATAGCCGAGTTCTTTTCTCTGTTTACACACTGCTGCCCAGCTTACGCCAGAGTCGAACCACACATCCAGTATATCCTCCTCCTTGACAAAGGTATCGTTACCGCATTTACTGCATCTTGATGAGGGGGGGATAAAAAAGGATGGGTCTTTTTCAAACCAAATATCTGCGCCATACTCCCTTACCGAGTCTGTTATCCTTTTAAAGACATCACTATTCCAGAACGGCTCCCTGCATCTTTTGCAATAAAAAATGGTAATGGGTATCCCCCATGCCCTCTGTCTTGATATGCACCAGTCAGGCCTTACAAGGAGCATATTGTAGATTCTGTCTCTCCCCCATGAGGGTATCCATTTTACCTTATCTATAGCCTCGAGGGCATTTTGTCTTAAATGGTTTTTATCAAGGGATATGAACCACTGCTCTGTTGCCCTGAATATCACCGGTTTTTTGCAGCGCCAGCAGTGTGGATATGAATGCTCTATCTCTTCTCTGTATAACAGAAGACCCAGTTCTTTTAGTTTTTCTATGACATGCTTATTGCTTTCAAAGACATTCATGCCCCTGAAGAACTCCACCTCTTCTATGAATTGGCCATGGTCATCTACCGGTGAGTAGACATCAAGACCATATTCAAGGCCTGTTTCATAGTCTTCCTCTCCGTGTCCTGGTGCGATATGAACAGCACCTGTCCCTGTATCGTCTGCCACATAATCAGCAGATACGATAACAGAATCCCTTTCAATAAAGGGGTGTTTAAAGTGAGTGCCCAGGAGTCTCTGTGGGGAAATCTCTTCTATCACCCTGTATCCCTCAATGCCAGCCTTTTTCAGTATATCTTCTGCCAGCCCCTTAAGGACAATATAGACCTCTTTTTCTGTCTCAATACTCATGTATGTAAAATCAGGGTTTATGGCTATGGCGAGATTTGCAGGGAGTGTCCAGGGTGTTGTAGTCCATATCAGCATGAATATGGGTTTGTCTGGATAGCCATGGAACAGGTCTTTTCTCTCTTTTGTATATGGGAATTTTACATAGATGGCATCTGATTTTTTTGTGTCATATTCTATCTCTGCCTCTGCCAGGGCAGTAAGACAGTTTATACACCAGAGCACAGGCTTCTTTTTTCTGTATATCTCACCCCTTTCAAAAAACTTTTGCATCTGTTCTATTATGGTTGCCTGGTAATTAAAATCCATGGTTATGTAAGGATTGTCCCAATCACCTATTACACCAAGCCTTTTGAACTCCTCCCTCTGGATGTCAATAAAACGATGGGCATATGCCCTGCACTGGCGGCGTTTCTCAAGTTTGGATTGGGATAGGTTTTTCCCCTTCATATCCTTTTCTATCTGATGTTCTATGGGGAGGCCATGGCAGTCCCACCCGGGGATATAATCTGCCCTGTAGCCTGACATGAATTTTGATTTTATAATAATGTCCTTTAGTATTTTATTGAGCGCTGTACCAAGGTGAATGTTTCCATTAGCATAAGGGGGGCCGTCGTGGAGGATAAAGGTGTTGCTGTATTTTGTTTCCTTTGTCAGCTTTTCATAGACCTTTATCTCTTCCCAGAATTTGAGTATCTCCTTCTCCTTGACAGGTAGATTGCCTTTCATGGGAAAGGGTGTCTTTGGGAGGTTTAATGTGTCTTTGTAGTCCATATTTTTATCCTTTTATTGATGCTTTTGGCTTCAGCTTTCAGCGTCTATATGTTTTTTATGCGCTGATTGCTCAAGCAGTTTTAAAGAAATTAGCATAAACAGATTATCTATTCAAGTTATAATAAGAAAGACTCTGATGCAAGCCTGCCTGCGGCAGACTACAGATTTATAAAAATCACTTTGGTGGGGGAGATATACTGATGGATTGTCGATTTATGGTAATTAGGGAAACACACCTAGAGAAATCTATATATTTTCCTTTATGAACTCGACTATTTCTCGTTCTTTTCTGAAAAAAAAGTGGTCTGATTCTATTATCTTGAGATATTTTTCTACTGTTGGCAGGTCTCTATAGAGCTTTAAAAGTGGTTCCACAGGGGCTATGTCATCGTATTTCCCACCTACAAAAAATATCCTCCCGGAGAATCCTTTTAGCGGGGCAGGGTCATAGAATGAGAATGGATATGCGACTATAAACATAGTTTTTATGTCTTTCATTTTTTTGGCAGCCCTGCTGCACACCCATGCACCGAATGAGTATCCGGCAAGGACTATATGGGCATCTTCTTTCAAGAGGTTTTTCAGGTATGTTGATGCTGATAAAACATCATTGACCTCACCGTTGCCCTCATCATAGTGACCGCTACTTGCCCCAACACCCCGAAAATTAAACTTTAATGTAGTAAAACCCTTTTCAGAGAAACCCTTTTCAACGGCATCTACTACATTATTATCCATGCTCCCGCCATAAAGTGGATGGGGGTGACATATCACTACGCCTGAACCGTTGTTTTTTTCGTTTAAAACAGCCTCAAGCCGGCAGTCAGACTCTATAATAACCCTTTTTATTGACATGGTGTATTTATTTTGGTAGTTTTTCACGGAAAAATCAAGAGGTAATGTAATGGGCTTTTTTAGAAGAAGAGATAAAGAGGTAAAACCACATAAAAAGATTGATATAGACAGGGAGATCAAGAAGGCGGAGAAGGAAGAATCCCTGTGGATTAAATGCAGTTCATGTCAGGAACTCCTCTATAAAAAAGAGGTAGAAAGAAACCAGCATATCTGCCTGAAGTGCTATTATCATTTCCCCATATCTGTAGAGAACAGGATTAATCTCACATTCGACGATGGCTCATTTGTTGAGCTATTCAGCAGGATTGAACCTGTAGATTTTCTTAAATTCAAGGATACCAAGTCTTATAGACTAAGGCTTGAGGAGACCCAGGGACAGATTAAAAAATTCGATGCTGTTGTTTGCGGTCAGGGCAAGATAAATGGCATGGATATCCTTACAGCAATATTTGATTTTTCATTTATGGGTGGCAGTCTTGGTTCTGTGGTAGGCGAAAAGATAACAAGAATCCTTGAAAAGGGGGCAGAGGAACACCTGCCTGTGATTGTCTTCTGTTCTTCTGGGGGCGCAAGGATGCAGGAAGGTATCATGTCCCTTATGCAGATGGCAAAGGTTTCCGGGGCAATAAACAGGTTAAAATCCAAAGGCATACCTTATATTACTGTCCTCACTGACCCAACCTTAGGCGGTGTAACTGCAAGTATGGGTATGCTCGGCGACATCATAATAGCAGAACCTAAGGCCATGATTGGTTTTGCGGGCCCCAGGGTCATAAAAGAGACCATAAAGGAGGAACTCCCCCAGGGTTTTCAGAGGGCTGAATATCTCCTTGACCACGGCATGGTTGATATGATAATCAGCAGAAAGGAACTCAAAAATCAACTCCATAAGATATTAACCCTGATTATGCCATGAAGGGATATTCCGAATCTATGGAATATCTGTCAGGCCTTGAAAGATCAGGTATCATATTCGGTCTCGATAATATAAAGTGGATACTTGAATCCATTGGCAATCCGCAAAATAGACTAAGATGTGTCCATGTGGCAGGGACAAATGGTAAGGGCTCTGTGTCCACCATGCTGTCCTTTATATTGAGAGAGTCAGGTTATAAAGTGGGAAAATACACATCCCCGCACCTGATAATGTTTAACGAGAGGATTGCTGTAAATGAAGAGGAGATTGGAGACAAGGATATAGATGAGATTACCGATTTTATTCGTGGAAGGATAGAGAAAAGGGATGTAAAAAGACAATTCAGCTATTTTGACTTTACAACAGCCATTGCATTTGAATATTTTTATCGCAGGGATGTGGATATTGCCATAATAGAGGTGGGGCTTGGCGGGAGGCTTGATTCTACTAATGTTATATTGCCTCTTGTGTCTATAATAACAAATGTGGGGCTTGACCACCTTGAGTATCTCGGGGGCAACCTGGCCTCAGTGGCAATGGAGAAGTCAGGGATAATAAAAGAACATATCCCGGTTGTTACAGGGGCAGAAAATGAAGCACTCTCTGTAGTCGAGAAGACCGCAAAAAAGATGTCAAGTCCTTTGTATATACTGGGCAGGGATTTTTACTACAGAAAACAGAAAGAACAGGTAATCGACTACAGGGGCTGTAAAAAGACCCTAAATAATGTATATATAAACCTTATGGGTGATCATCAGTTAAGTAATGCATCTATAGCATTATGCGCCACTGAGATAATGTCTGAATGCGGCTTTGAAGTCCCAGAAAAAGCAATCTATAGCGGCCTCGCCCATATAAAATGGCCGGGGAGGCTGGAGGTGGCAAGACAAAACCCTACAATTATACTGGATGGTGCCCATAATCTTCATGCAGTTATAGTCCTTTCACGATTTATTAAAGCTCGATATAGTAATCAAAGAAAGATACTTATCTTCGGTGTATTGTCTGATAAGGATTATGAGGGTATGCTTAGAGAGTTGATACCCATTATGGATACTGTTATATTTACAAAACCGGACACAATTAGGGCGCTATCTCCATACAAGATGGCACACCTGCTGGATAAGTGTATAATTTCAGAGGATGTCAGGTCTGCACTGGATATAGCCAGGGAAATGTCAAGAAAAGATGACATTATATTGATTACAGGTTCATTATATACTGTTGGAGAGGCAAAGAAACTGATAGATGAGGTTTTTTAAGTTATTAATCTTAATATCCCTGATGTTTTTGCCTTTTACTGCCCATGGCAAGAGGTTTGAGTTAAAATCACCCATCAATAGACCTGTGGATATATCTGCATATTTTCTGGAATATAACGGCGAAAAAAACATATATACGGCGAGAGGTAGTGTAGAGTTGATAGAGGGCAGCAGGCGCCTGACAGCAGATTCTATTGTGTATGACCAACAAAACGGCGATATAACAGCCCAGGGGAATGTGGTATTTCAGGATGAGGAGGATATGCTCCAGTGTGAGAGGCTTTACCTTAATCTCTTTACAAGAAAGGGTACTGTAGAGAGAGGCAAGATATTCATAAAAAAAGGCAATTTTAATATTGCCGGCGATAAAATAGCCAAGACAGGGGATTCCACATACAACATAAAGGCCGGGGAGATAACAACGTGTGACCCTGAAAGACCGGAATGGAAGTTCCAGGCCAAGGATGTGGATATAACCATAGAGGGCTATGCAAAGACAAAAGGGACTGTATTTTATATACTTAATACACCTGTATTCTATCTTCCCTATGGTATATTCCCTGTAAAGACAGAGAGGCAATCAGGTTTTCTCATGCCTGAGTTTTCCACATCCAGCAGGGATGGTATCATAATAAGGAATTCATTCTTCTGGGCAATAGCCCGTGATAAGGATGCTACGCTAAAACTCGATTATATAGAACAGAGAGGTCTTAATTTCGGTTCAGAATTCAGGTATTCCATAACTGAAGATACAAAGGGCACATGGTATGCTGCTATAATGAAGGACAATGATTATAAAAACACCCGATACAGGATAAAAGGCAGGCATGAACAGGATGTTATAGGTAATCTCAAGTTTAAGATGGATGTGGACCATGTATCGGATAAAGATTACCTTAAAGACCTCTCCACCACCACATCAGAAAAGAGCGAGGCACAATTAAAGTCAAACCTCTATTTTGAAAAGCCCTTCCAGAACTCCCTTTTTACCTATGAGATGGCATATTTTAAAAACCTCCTGATAAAAGATAACGACATGACCTTCAAGTATGCGCCCCATATGACATATTTCACCGAGTCTTTCCCTGTTCTCAAGAACAGGTTCTTTTTTGATCTGTCTTCGAGTATGACTAATTTTTACAGGGAGACAGGGGATAAATATTCGAGGCTTAGCTTTGAACCAAGGCTTCAACTTCCCTATTCATGGAATGCCTTGAATCTTCTCTTTAGCGGCAAGGCGTATGAAACAGGTTATCTCATAAATAAGGCTACTACCCACACCAAGACAACAAAGATGAGACAGACATTTAAGGTCCAAGGTGATGCCAATGTCCAGCTCATAAGGGACTATTACACAGGTAAGGACAGGTCAACAGGCTATCAGAGTCTTATAAAACCAGAGATTAAATATACTTTTATACCCAATTCATCTTATAGAGAGCTACCTTACATAGACCCCTATGACAGGATTTACAAGGCCAATATTATTACCTATTCCTTGAATCACTATCTCAATCACTTTTCCTATGGTGAGACAAGGGAGGTATCCCTTTTTCAGCTTGAGCAGACCTATGGTCTCTCCGGTTCATTAAGTCCATCAAACCTCTATGAGGGATACGGCAACAGATTCTCTGATACAAAGGGGAGGTTCATATTCTATCTTAGTGAGGATATCTCATTTGGCCATGAGAGCGTGTTTAATACCTATGGAAACGGCTTTAAGACAGTAAAGAACTCCTTGAATTATTCCCAACCCAATATCTACAGGGTGAATCTGTCCCATACATATACAAAGTATCTTGACAACCAGATATACCTTGACCTGGGCGGGACGTACAAAGATATAGACGGGAGGTATCAAATAAGGTATTCTTTCAGGGATGCTGCATGGATAGACACGCTTTACCAGCTGACCTATCACCCCAGTTGTTGGGCAGTTACATTAACCCTTATTCAGACGCAGAGGCCAAGGGACACAAGCCTCAGGTTTGCCTTTGACCTTGCTGGTATTACAAAGATGAGATAAAGGAGGAAAAAGACATGAAAGGCATTATACTTGCCGGTGGCCTGGGAACAAGATTATATCCCCTTACAAAGATTACAAATAAGCACCTTTTACCTATCTATGAAAAGCCTATGATATATTACCCAATAGAGACCCTTATAAATGCAGGCATAACAGATATTATGATAGTTACAGGGGGTAACCATGCCGGTGATTTCTTGAGACTCCTTGGTAATGGAAAGGAGTTTGGTTTAAAGCACATCAACTATACATATCAGGAGGGAGAAGGAGGGATTGCTGCTGCACTGGCCCTGGCCGAGTATTTTGCCGATGGTCAGCCCATATGTGTTATCCTTGGTGACAATATCATAGAGAAAAATATAATCAAGGCGGTTAAGGATTTTGAAAAACAGGAAAAGGGTGCAAAGATACTGTTGAAAGAGGTCCCTGACCCGGAGAGGTTCGGTGTAGCGGAGATAGTGGACGGGAGGCTTGTAAGCATAGTGGAAAAGCCGAAAAAGCCAAAGAGCAACCTTGCTGTTATAGGGATATATATGTATGACTCCAGGGTCTTCGATATTGTGAAGACATTAAAGCCCTCTGAGAGGGGTGAGCTTGAGATAACCGATGTGAACAATGCGTATGTCCAGGAGGGGACTATGACCTGGGAGATGCTCAAGGGCTGGTGGACAGACGCAGGGACATTTGAATCCCTTCTCAGGGCAAACCTCCTTGTGTCCCAGACAGGGGCGAATAACAAAATATAGATAAGGAGGTCTTAAGATGATAAAGGATGTTGTGGTGAAACAGCTAAAACTTATACCTGATGAGAGGGGCAGGCTAATGGAGATCATGCGATGCGATGACGAGGAGTTTGTGGGATTTGGGCAGGTATATATGACCACCACATACCCCCATGTTGTAAAGGCATGGCATTATCATAAGTTACAGGATGATTTTATTGTCTGTGTTAAGGGTATGCTAAAGCTTGTCTTATACGATGACAGGGAGGATTCACCTACAAGGGGTGAGGTAAATGAATTCTTTATAGGTGATTATAGGCCCATGCTCGTAAAGGTCCCGAGGATGGTATTTCATGGATGGAAGTGTATAAGCGAGGAGGAGGCAATAGTCATAAATATACCAACAGAGCCATACAACAGGGAGAATCCTGACGAATACAGGAAAGACCCACATATAAACGATATACCTTATAAATGGGAGAGGAAAGATGGATAACAAGACCATCCTTATTACAGGCGGCTGTGGCTTCATAGGCAGTAATTTTGTAAGGCATATGCTATCGAGGCATCCATATAATATCATAAACATGGACAAACTCACCTATGCTGGTAACCTGGAAAACTTAAAAGACATAGAGAACGATAAAAGATACAGGTTTATAAAAGGTGATATTGCTGACAAGAGTATGCTCGAAGGGGTTTTTGAAGAGAGGATTGACGGTGTAATCAATTTTGCTGCAGAGTCCCATGTGGATAGGAGCATTATGGACCCTGATGCATTCATTAAGACGAATATCAATGGGACTTTTCAGCTACTTGAGATGGCAAAGAAAAAGGGCATTAAAAACTTTGTCCAGATATCTACTGATGAGGTGTATGGTTCCCTGGGGCCAGAGGGCAAGTTCAGGGAGGATACACCCCTTTCACCTAACAGCCCATATTCAGCATCCAAGGCATCGGCAGATATGCTGGCCTTGGCATATCATCATACCTTTAATATGCCTGTTGTCATTACAAGATGTTCGAATAATTACGGTCCTTTTCAGTTTCCTGAAAAACTCATCCCCCTTATCATAACCAATGCCCTTGCAGATATGGAACTACCTGTATATGGTGACGGCCTTAACATCCGTGACTGGATACACGTGGAAGACCACTGTGAGGCCATAGATATGGTATTCCATAAAGGCAGGCCTGGAAATGTCTACAACATAGGTGGCGAAAATGAAAGGACAAATATAGAGATAGTGAAGCTCATCCTGGATATACTCGGCAAACCCCATAGCCTGATTAAGTTTGTAAAGGATAGACCCGGCCATGACCGCAGATATGCCATCGATTCCACAAAGATAAAGAATGAGCTTGGATTCAGGATCCAGAAGGATTTCAAAAAAGGCATGGAAGAGACTGTAAGATGGTATATAGAAAACAGGACATGGTGGGAGAGGATAAAAAGCGGTGAGTATATTGAGTATTATGATAGGATGTATAAGAACAGATGATATAGATGAAGATTATCTTTTTTTCAGACACCCACCTGGATAGCTCCAACAAAGAGAAGACAGACCTGGTAAGGGAATTTATAGAAAAGAAATGCCATGATGCTGATATTGTAGTAGTCTTAGGTGACCTCTTCGAGTTCTTCTATGGATATAGAGACTATATCTATCCATGGTATATTGGTGTTATAGATTGTCTGAAGGCTATTACAGAAAAGGGCAGGAAGGTATTTTTTTTAGAGGGTAACCATGAGTTTAATATAGAAAAGTCCCTAAAGTCCTATGCAGGCATAGAGTGTTCAAGGGAGCTTATCCTCAACATAGAAGGGAAAAAGGTCTATATAGCCCACGGGAACGAGCTTGTAAGAAACTATTTTTTGATGCTGTTAAAGACAGGTTTTATCTATAGGATTATGGAGCTTTTTGGGCCTATTATGACTTGGAGGATAGCCATGTTCTCCAGTATCATTATCTCGGACAGAAAAAAAACTTACAGGGAGCAGGTAAAACAGAGATTCAGGGCAATTGGGGAGAGAAAGCTCCTTGAGGGATACGATACTGTTATCCTTGCCCATACCCACATGCCTGACAGGGTTGAATTTATAAAAGGGGCATCAAAAAAGCTATATCTGAATACAGGAGACCTCTTCAAGTACCGTTCATATATAGAATATAACAGTATAGAGGGTTTTAATGTGAAGGAGTACCCAGTATAACATTAAAAGTCTTGCCTTAAATGGGGGTTTGCCATAATTTTTAAAATATGAGAAGTTATTGCCTCATATCCAGCTTTTTTTGACTATATAATCCCTATCTCTATAACAAGGCCCTTGACGGATTATTCTACATGGTTGGAGAAGAAGAGAAGAAGATAAGAACAGATCCAAAAGCAAGGGTGACCGACCTTCTGAAAAAGGTATTCGGTGAGAGATGAGATGTATATATAATATCAAAAAACAGGTCATGACTAACGCCTGTCAAACCGTATCATAAATCTCACGATATAACAGGGTGGTTAAAGGTCTTTAGTTTACTGTCTATTAGTCTGTCTTAGTGTTTTTTTCATCCAAAAATACAGGTTTTACCCTATTTTTTTCTATTCTGTATCCCGTTAAAATCATAGACCATGGAGGATAGGGAGAATTCAATGTTAGAAAACGAGGATAAAGGGGCAATGCAAGATAGAATGAGTAAAATCCGCATACTTATCGTAGATGACAGCCGTGAATTCCTTGAGGTGGAGAAAAATTTCCTGTCCATGGAGCCACATATAGAGGTTGTAGGTGAGGCTGTATCAGGGCAGGAGGCCATAGATTTAACAGGGCTTTTAAAGCCGGATCTGGTTTTAATGGACATTGCCATGCCTGATATAAGCGGTATAGAGGCAGCAAAAAGGATAAAAGAAAAGGCAGGTGCCCCATATGTAGTTATACTGACCCTCTATGATAATCCTGAATATAAAAGCCTTTCAGAGGCAGCAGGGGCTGACGGCTTTGTTACCAAATCTGAGTTTGCTGTGACACTTATCCCATTGATTAATAAGCTTTTTTCAGAAAAACCTCAATTATCACGAAAGGAGCATAAAAAGATGTCCAATATTCTTGTAGTGGATGATTCATTAACAATGAGGCGGATGATTATGGCATCCCTCAGGGGTATAAAGGGTGCAAGATTCATAGAGGCAACAAACGGGCTTGAGGCAATAGAGCAGATAGCCCTTGAGAGGATAGACCTCATGACACTGGATTTGAATATGCCTGATATGCATGGTATTGAGGTTCTGAACTTTATAAGACAGCACAGGGCCTATAAGGACATCCCCATTATTGTCCTCACCACAAAGGCAGATGATAAAAGCAGGGATGAGGCATTAAATGCCGGTGCATCAGTCTATTTAACAAAGCCATTTAAGCCTGAGGAACTATTTAATTGTGCCGCAAGACTCATAGGTGGATTGAGAGGGTAGAGCTATGGATGAAAACAAGACAGATAATGGATTTTTTGTGGCCTCTGAATATCTGGATGACTATTTTGCCGAATGCTATGAACATCTCATTGTTATAAAGAGGGATGTAGTCACCCTTGAACCTGAAAAGACCCCTGAAAAAAAGGTGATAGAAGAGCTTTTCCGTAGCTTCCATACAATAAAGGGGTTATCCGGTATGGTAGGTTTGGCAGAGGCAGAGACCCTATCCCATGCCCTGGAGGATTATTTTCGCGCACTGAGGGACGCCAGGGTAACTGTCTCAAAAGAGGGGATAGACATATTAATAGAAGGGGTAAAACTCCTCGAAGAGGTATTAACAGCAAAGAAATCTGGACAAACCCCGCCGTCTATTAATGAATTTGCCAACAAAATAAAGATAATCATAACCGGTCAGAAGCCAGAGACTAAAAAAAATCAATCCTTATCTGATGAGACAAGACAGGAGATTGAATCAAAGGTCTATGAGGCCATAAAAGGGGGCATGAATGTATGGCAGTTCAATTTTGTCCCGTCCAATGAACTGGCTGCAAAAGGTGTTAATGTAAGCATTGTAAGGTCACGTCTTACAGACTTAGGGGAGATATTAAACGCAGTCCCCAAGATTACAGAGGATGGCGGGGTTGCCTTTGAGTTCATAGTTGCCACAGTTAAGGATGAATCTGACTTTAAAGGGTGGGCAGAACATGGGCTGACCTGGGAGAGGCTTAAGCTGACCGAAGAAGAGATGGCAAAAAGTCATGATGAAGAGGATAAAGGGGGCATAAAAAGGGGTCCTGAGAGGTCTGGACCCATGTCTATAACGAATATTGTGAGGGTAGATTTAAAAAGACTGGATGAGCTAATGGAGATGGTGGGTGAGCTTGTGATTACCAGGGCAAGGCTTGATGACAGTATAAGGAGAGGGCATAGAAAAACTCGGTTGATAGATGATTTATGACAGAATACGGGTATCAAGATGCGGTCTTTAACTGGATAAGGAATATCTTAGATTTGGGTATCTTTACCACTGATGCCCAACTAAGGATAATGACATGGAACAGGTGGCTTGAGATACACAGCCACATAACCTATCCCCAGGTTATAGGAAGGAATCTTTTAGAGGTCTTCCCGGATTTAGAGGAGCGCAGGGCATACAGATACTATCAGCAGGCCCTTGAAGGTCAGGTATATACCCTATCCCACAGGTTTCACAGGTATCTCCTGCCCATGCCTGCCCCTGATGAATATAATGGATACTTTGAGAGGATGCAGCAGACAGCACAGATTGCACCCCTATCATCAGGGGACAAGGTCATAGGGACAATTACAAAGATAGAGGATGTGACAGAGAGGGTCGTAAGGGAGATACTCTTAAAAAAGGAGTTAGAGATAAGCGAGAATGCACAGAGGTTGATAAAAAAGGAGAGGGACCTGGCACAGCACTATCTCGATATAGCAGGGGTCATGCTCCTTGCCCTTGATGAAAAAGGGGATATAACACTGATAAATAAAAGGGGCTGTCAGATCCTTGGTTGCAGGCAGGAGGAGCTAATAGGAAAGAACTGGTTTGAGATATTCCTCCCGGAAAAGGATGTAGAAGGGGTGAAAGAGGCCTTTTCTGCCCTGATGAGAGGTGAGATAGAGCCCTATAGGGAATACGAAAACCTCATAAAGACCTTTTCAGGGGAGATAAAGATAATCAAATGGAACAATACAATCTTAAGGGATGAATCTGGCAAGATCATAGGGACACTCAGCTCCGGTGAGGACATAACAGAGAAGAAGAGGCTTGAAGATACCCTTAAGGCCATGTCAATAACAGATGAGCTCACAGGTCTATACAACAGGAGGGGTTTTATAGCCCTTTCCCAGCAACAGCTCAAGATAGCAGAGAGGGCAGGGAATAGCATGCTCCTGTTTTTTGCAGACCTTGATAATATGAAGTGGATAAACGATACATTTGGGCACAAGATAGGAGACAGGGCACTTATAAAGACAGCGCAGATACTGAAAGAGACATTCAGGGAATCTGATATAGTAGGCAGGCTTGGCGGTGATGAATTTTGCGTCCTTGCCATAGATGCAAGGCAGACCTATGCCAGAGCCCTCTATGAAAGGCTGAAAGAGAATATAAAAAGATATAACAGCAACAATGATGACCTATTCCAAATATCCATAAGCCTCGGGTTCTCCCGATTCGACCCAGACAGCCCTAAAGACCTCGATGAGCTCATATCAGAGGCGGATAAGATGATGTATGAGGAAAAGAATAATAAAAAACAGTCTGTTATTAACTACAAGAAAGAGGTGGCGGGTTGAGCAATCTCATAGAAAGATGGTTCAATGACTCTATTAATCTCGGCGTCTTTACTACAGACAAAAATCTTGTCATTACCCGGTGGAACCGATGGCTTGAGATAAATACCAATAAGGCAAACCATGAGGTCCTCGGCAGGTCGCTATTTGATCTATACCCTGAGATAAAGAATGGCCATATAGGCTCTTATTACAGGGAGGCCCTTGATGGAAAGACATCTGTAATATCGCAAAAGCTACACGGTTATATAATCCCCCTGCCATTAAAACCAAGAAACACAGGTTTTCCCATATGCAGCAGAGCGGTATAATATCATCCCTTATAGAAAATGATGAGGTTGTGGGCACCATAACCATAATAGAGGATGTAACATGCAGGGTTGCCTCAGAGAGGCTCCTGTCCGAGAGCGAGGAGATGTATCGCACCATCTTTGAGGCTACAGGAACTGCCATGTTAATAGTGGAGGAGGATACAACCATCTCCTATGCCAATGAAAATGCCCTGAGATTGGCAGGTTACAGCAGGGATGAGTTTGTGGGTAAAAAGAGATGGACAGAGTTTGTGGCAGACAGGGAAGACCTGGAGCGTATGACAAAATATCACTATCTCAGGCGACAGAACCCTGATGAAGCACCCAAAACATATGAATTCCGATTAAAAAACAGAGATGGCAGGATATACCATGTCCTGCTAAATGCAAGTATTATCCCGGGGACAAAAAGGAGCGTCATATCCCTTCAGGATATAACAGCACTGAAAGAGATACAGAAGAGATTGACCCAGAGCGAGGAGCGTTACCGCTCCATATTCGAGAATGCCGTAGAAGGCATCTTCCAGACAACACCGGATGGTAAGATCATATCAATCAACCCAAGTTTTGCAGGTATATTTGGATACGCTTCTGTAGAGGAGATGATAACCTCTGTATCAGATTTGAGTATGGATATATATGTGAATAGTGAGGACAGGGAGAGGTTCAAGGCCCTCATAGAGGAAAAGGGAGAGGTAAAGGCTTTTGAGGTAGAGACAAGAAAAAAAGACGGTAGCCACATATGGGTTAGCAGTAATGTCCGTGCTGTAAGGGATGAAAAGGGCAATATAATGTTTTATGAAGGCACAGTAGAGGACATAACAGCACGAAAAAAATCAGATATGGATTTAAAAGACAGCTTTGACAGATTGAGAAAGACCATAGGGTCTATAATAGATGTTATAAGTATGGCTGTTGAGGTAAGAGACCCATACACAGCAGGGCACCAGAAAAAGGTTGCAAACCTCGCCAGGTCCATAGCAAAACAGATGGGGCTACCACCGATGCAGGTAGAGTATGTCCGTATGGCAGGCGCTATCCATGACCTGGGAAAGATATCAGTGCCGGCAGAGATATTGAGTATGCCCAGGAGACTCACAGAGATGGAGTTCGAGCTTGTAAAACAACACCCTGAGATAGGCTATAACGTCCTCAAAAATATAGATGACCTCAAAAATGTTGCCATGATTATCATGCAACACCATGAAAGACTTGATGGCTCTGGCTACCCAAACGGCTTAAAGGGTGACGAGATACTCCTTGAGGCAAGGATACTTGCTGTTGCCGATGTTGTAGAGGCCATTGCCTCCCACCGTCCCTACAGACCTGCCTTTGGAATAGAATATGCGTTGGAGGAGATAGAGAAAAACGCAGGGATACTATACGATAAAGATGTGGTCAGGACATGCCTTGACCTCTTCAGGAACAAGGGCTTCAGGCTTGAATAGATAAGATTCGAGTGCAGGCTGGTCTGTCTGGTTTATTTTTTCTACACCAGCAATTGAACATAGAGACCTGAACTTTTTTAATATACGCTTATTATATTTCTACCCAGTTTCTTTGACCTCTGGACGGTCTGGACAGCATTTGCCAGAAGGGTTGTTGTATCCATTGTGCCGTCTATGGGGATGATGCCCATAGAGATACTGAGATTGTATTTAGTGTAATCGAGGATAAAGGTATACTGGTTTATTGTCTTCTGAATCCTCTCCGCTGCCAGTTTTGCCTCTGCCATGCTTATGCTCTTCAATACCACGACAAACTCATCGCCTTCAAACCTGAATGCAGTATCCCCTGACCTCAGGCTCTTCCTCAAAAGCTTTGCCATTCCTATTATGATTTCATCCCCTGTGTTGTGTCCATAATTCTGATTTATCTCCTTAAAGTCATCTATATTTGCAAATATCATTGCGCTCCTCGAACCCCTCTGTTTGCCCTGTTTTGCCTTTTCTATCAACTGTCTTAAGGTGGTCTCAAGGGAACGCCTATTGGGTAGGCCTGTAAGGGGGTCTATATTAATGGCATACAAAAGCACATTTTCCTGGTTGTATATCTCATTTATATCCTCGCAGGATACGAGATAATCACCGTTTTTGAGCCTTGTGGGTATAAAGTTGATGGTCTTCACTGAAGAATCCCTGCATACCACAGAGAGTATCCATGCACTCTTTTTATTTGTAAAACCTGATTCAGCATCTTTCAACCATGTATTAATAATCTCATGCCTGTAAGAAGAATCAGGATATGCCTTCCTGAACCATGTCCTGCCGTCCGGGATTTCATCCTTTTCATATCCGAAGAGTTCTACAAATTTTTTATTGAGATACCTGATTTTATTTTCTCGATTGAGGAGCATAATACCAATGGGGAGACTCTCCAGGATTATCTCCAGTTCGTCCTTCTCAAGCCCGTTGTAATCACTGTTGTTTTCCGTTGTTCTCTCCCCCTGCATCTCATCAGACCCTGTCTGTGTCATATCCATATCCTCTATATCCTTTTCTCGTAATGGCTCGTCCATGTGTCTATTATAAATAATAGGTATTGTTTTTACAATAGAGAAAATTTTCTATGAAAGATACCCTTCGCACCAGAAGGGGGTTGGATTTACTGTAAAGTCTGTATTCCCTTGTGTATTTGTTTATTTTCTGTTATTTTTTGCACCGTATGTCCTGGTTTCTTATAAGCTTCTTCTCCATATACAGCCTCATGCACCTATATATGTATATAAAGGTCTCAAGGGCATTCCATTTTCCTGCCTTTGTATATTTTACATTAGCCCTGTTTATGGTTTTGATGATAATTGCCCCTGTTGTTGTCCGTATGTCAGAGAAGGCAGGCTATGAGACATGGGCACTTATTTCTGCATACACCGGGTATATATGGATGGCTTTTATTTTTCTTTTTTTTATCCTCCACCTGTTCTTTGACATAATCTCCCTGTTTATCCATCTTGCAGGTCTTATTCTGCAAAAGGATTTCTCATACATGTCTTCGGCGCACAGGGTCTACCTCTTTATTGTTTTTGCTGTCTGCACCTGTGTTGTTGCATATGGATACTATGAGGCAGGCAATATAAAGGCAGAGACAGTCACCATCAAATCAGGAAAAATCCCTAAAGAGATAGGGAGAATAAGGCTTGCCCAGATATCTGATGTCCATGCAGGCATTATTGTAGATGAAAAAAGGATGAAAAAGATAACAGACATAATAAAAAGCCATCAACCGGATATCCTCGTATCAACTGGTGACCTTGTAGACAGAAGGCTCAATAGTTCCAATAATAAGTCTTTTTATCTCGAGGATATAAGGCCCAGATTTGGAAAATTTGCTGTCCTGGGGAATCATGAGTTCTATGCAGGTATAAAAGATGCCATAAGATTCACTGAAAAACAGGGCTTTAAAATACTGAGGGGAGAGGCAGTGGATGTCCAGGGGATAATCATTATAGCCGGGATAGATGACCCTGCAGGCATACCTTTTGATTATGTCGAGGTCTCTGAAAGGGGTCTTTTAAGTGCCCTGCCAGGTGACAGGTTCATTGTGCTCCTAAAACACCAGCCCTATATAGACGAGTCTGCAAAGCCATATCTTGACCTCCAGTTGTCCGGCCATACCCACGGTGGACAGATTTATCCATTCAGATATATAACCAGGATGTTCTATCCATATCCTTCAGGCCTCAAAGCCCTGTCAGGGGGTAGATACCTCTATGTAAGTAGAGGCACAGGGACATGGGGACCGCCGGTGAGGTTTCTTGCACCACCTGAGGTTACTATCATAGATATTGTAGCAGAATAATTTTTTCCTTGACAAAAATTAAATTTTATTTAATAATTTTAAAAATACTTAATGCTGCTGTGGGACATTATGAATATAGGCAATAAAATAAAAGAGCTTAGGATCTTAAGAAAGCTCAATGTCAAACAGCTTGCAGAGTTAGTGGAATGCTCCCCGTCTCTTATATCCCAGCTTGAGCGTGGCAAGACAGACCCATCCATATCCATGTTAAAAAAGATTGCCGATGCCTTAAATGTAAACATTGTAGATTTCTTCATGACTGAACTCGAGGATTCTGATATAGTGACCCGTGTCCACGAGAGGGTGGATATACAGTTAAACAGATGGGATGCAAGGATACAGTCCCTTGTCAAGACTGTGAGAAACAAGAAGATGCAGCCTTTTTATACGGTTATAAAAAAGGGCGGTGGCTCCCACGGCATGTATTCCCATGATGGAGAGGAGTTTGGTTATATAATCCAGGGACAGATGGATCTTATACTGAATGACAAGATATTCACCATAAAAGAGGGTGAAAGCTTCTACTTTTCTTCCAAGATACCCCATAACTGGGGAAACAGCAGTGATAAAGATGTTATTGTCCTGTGGGTAATAACACCTCCGACTTTCTGATTTTGTAGGGGAAGTTGTTATGAAATCAAAAAATCAGACCTCATCATCTAACACTTCAAAATAAAATCCTTTAGGAGGTTATAATGGCAGTATTACCAGAGGTAAAAAAACATTACGGCAGGTTAAGATTCTTTATAAATGGTGAGTGGATTGAATCTGAATCAGATAAGACATTCAAGGATACAGACCCGGGAACAGGTGAGATAATAGCCGAGGTGCCTGTAGCCCTTGAATACGAGATAGACAGGGCAATAGATGCTGCCTTCAGTGCCTTTAAAAAGTGGCGGAACATACCCTTTAGGGATAGGGCAGACTATATAAACAGGTTAAGGGCAGCATTCGACAGTAATCATGAAGACCTGTCAAGGATACTATCCCAGGACCACGGAAGGGCAATAAGCGATTCAAGGGGAACCATAGACAGGTGTATTGAGAATATAGAGAGTGCAAGCGGTGCCATGTATAGCTTTTATAAAGGCGAATATGTGGAGCAACTTGCCACGGGTATAGACTGCTATATGTCCTGGGAGCCTGTAGGGGTCTTCCTCATCCTGACACCCGGTAATATACCCATGCATGCATGGTCTTCCTTTGTCCCGTATGCCTTGGCCTGCGGGTGTACTGTAATTGTGGCACCGAGCTGGCAGTGTCCTGTGGCATCAGAGGCTGTCTTTAAGGTGTCGGAACAGGTAGGCTTCCCCCCTGGTGTCTTGAATCTTGTCCATATAGGCACAGACTTTGAGCTAAACAAGAGGATTATATCCGACCCGAGGGTTGCCGGTGTTGGTTTTATTGGTTCAACAGCCGTGGGGAGGCAGTTGTTTGAACTCTGCGGTAAACTCGGCAAGAGGTCTTCTATCAATGGTAATGGTAAAAACTTTATAGCCATTGCCCCGGATGGTGACCTCGATGCTGCTGCCAATTACCTGCTCAGGGGTTGTTTTGGCATGTCAGGACAGAGGTGTCTCGGCTCGGACAATGTAGCTGTGATAGGTAATATCTACGATGAATTAAAGGAGAAATTCTTAAAAGCAGCAAAGTCTATGAGGGTTGGATACGGGCTTGATGAATCATCGGAGATGGGGCCTATGACAACCATCCAGAACAGGGAAAAGGTAGAGAGGTTTATAGAAAAGGGCATCCAGGAAGGTGCAAGACTGCTCCTCGATGGCAGGGGCGTCAAGATAGAGGGCTTTGAAAAGGGATATTATTTAGGACCCACTATTTTTGAGGATGTCCATCCCCAGATGGGAATAGCGCGGGAGGAGTCCTTTGGCCCTGTGGCAAACCTGATTCGGGCAGAGTCCCTTGACCAGGTCATAGAGTGGATAAACACAACAACAGACTATGGGCACTCGGCATGCCTTATTACAGAGAGTGGTAAAAATGCCCGTAAGTTCATCCGTGAATGCAATGTAGGGAATGTGGGTATTAATGCTGGTATCCCCCAGCCTTATGCGTTCTTCCCCCTTGGTTCCAAGAGGCAGTCCTTTTTCGGTGCAGCAAAATCGAGGTTTGATTCAGTAAGGCTGTTTTTAGACCAGAAGACCATTACTGTAAGATGGGTATAAAAAGACAGGCTAAGTTGAATATATTAGACACAGGGGTTATTATAGTTAGCATGAGGCATTAAATAAAAGAAAGGAGGTAGTGTTATGTGTGAGTTTTGTGAGGACCAATCGAGGAGAAATTTTTTAAAGGCCCTCCTTGTGGGCGGTGCTGCTGCAGGGGTGGGGATGCTCGACCCAAAAATCCTGCTTGCCCAGACCACTCAGATTAAGTTCAGTACCTGGCACCCGCCTGTAGGCAAGGAGGTAAAGACAGTCTGGATACCTATGCTCGAGGAGTTGAAGAAGAAAAGCGGTGGCAAAATGGCCTATACCATGTATGCAGGGGGCGCATTGGGCAAAGGCCCTGAACACTTTGATATAGTGGCCAAGGGTATGTCTGATATGGGTTATTTTACAGCCACATGGACCCCGGGTCGCTTTCCCCTCACCGATGTCCTGTCCCTTGCTGTATGGGTAGATGGTAAGGACCTTGCAGCAGATATAGGTAATGCAGTCTACAAAAGGATACTCAAGGATGAATTCAAGAATGTCAAGGTCCTGGAACTGAACGGATGTATCCAGTCTTTTATCTGGACAAAAAAACCTGTCTCCAAGATGGCTGATTTGAAAGGAATGAAACTCCGCTCCCCCGGAGGTCATCAGACAAACTACATAAAGGCCCTTGGTGCTGAACCTGTTTTCATGCCCCTTGGCGATGTGTATATGGCTATGGAGACAGGGACAGTAGACGGCCTTGTTACGTGCGCACCCCTTATCCAGGGATTTAAGCTGTATGAGGTAGCTAAATACGCGACAGTCCTTACATTCGGGTGTGTCTCCGAGGGCGTTGTTATGAACATGAATACATGGAATAAGCTCCCGGAAGAACAGAAAAAACTCATAGACCAGGTATGCACAAACCCATTCAAGGTGACAGGTGGTCTCACCCGTGAGGTCTACAAGAATGAATTGATGAAACAGATTGCCTCTGCCGGGGTCAAGTTTATAGATTTACCCAAATCAGAGGCACAGCAGTGGTATAAGAGATTCCAGGATGTAACAAGGGCATGGGTAAAAGACCTGGAGGCAAAGAAACTCCCTGCGAAAAAAGCTGTTGCCATAATGAATGAAGAGTGCGAGAAGAGGGGAATAGAGCTTGTGGCATGTCCACCAGAATTTAAAAAAGTCTGATTTCATAGACAGGAGTTGGAGATGGAGGGCTTTCAGAGGGTAATAAGGAAGATAACAAGCGGTTTATGCTATTTCGGGATGTTTTTTGCTATACCACTCATGTTGATAACTACTATCGATGCTATTGGAAGGGATTTTTTCGACAAGCCTCTGCCAGGGACAATTGAGCTCTCTGAATATATGCTCTCCATCGTAATACTCCTCGGTGCTGCATATACCCAGCAGGTTAAAGGCCATGTGGGTGTGGATTTTCTCACGAAGAGGTTTTCAGGAAAGACAAGGTGTGTAATAGGTATTTTGACTACCCTTGCCTCTATGTTTATAATCTCTATACTCGTCTGGCAGGGTTTTGTGGAGGGGATCCACGAAAAGACCGTATCTGATATGCTCAGGGTCCCCCAGAGACCCTTCAGATTGCTCGTTGCTGTTGGTGGTTTTCTCCTGTGGCTTGAACTGTTTGTTGATTTACTCACTAATTTCAGTCTTCTTATAAGGAATAAGGCCAATGATTAGTCCTATCTTTGTCGGTATATTGGGTTGTGCACTCGTGGTATTTCTCCTTATCCTGGGCATGCCTATTGCCTTTCTTATGATGTTTGTAGGTTTTCTGGGCATATGGGCATTGACATCCCTGGATGCAGCACTCCCTGTGGTTGCCAAGACACTGTATGAGGTGGCAGCCAACTATCCCTATACCATAATCCCCCTCTTTATATTGATGGGTGGTTTTGCCACAACAGCAGGGATAACAGGGGAGCTCTATACTACCTTTGACAAATGGTTTAGAAAACTGCCCGGTGGTCTCGGTGTTGCAACTATTGCTGCCTGTGCCGGTTTTGCTGCTGTGAGCGGTTCATCTGTGGCTGCTGCTGCTGCCATGGGAAACATCGCACTCCCGGAGATGAAAAAGTTTAATTACAACCCAAGGCTTGCAACAGGTGTTATAGCAGCAGGCGGGACACTGAGTTTTCTCATACCGCCGAGCCTTGGTTTTGTGGTATATGGCATGCTCACAGAGCAGTCCATAGGTAAGCTCCTCATATCCGGCATTATCCCGGGGATTATCCTCTCCCTTGCCTATATTTTCATTGTAATCGCCCAGGTAAAGATAAACCCATCCCTTGCACCCCAGACACCGGGGGATGTGACATTCAGGGAGAAGATATACGCCTTAAAGGGTATATGGGAGACGCTCCTCGTATTCTTCATTGTTATGGGCGGCATTTATATGGGTTTTATAAACCCAACAGAGGCAGGTGCCATAGGTGCCACAGCCCTTTTGATAATAGTCCTCATAAAAAGGAAGCTCACCTGGAAAGGGCTCTTTACAGCCCTTCTGGAGATGACAAGGATATCTGTTATGGTCCTGTTTCTCGTCTCCGGTGCCACTGTGTTCAGCTATTTCCTTGCCCTATCCACCATACCTACAGCAGTATCCACATGGATTGCAGGGCTTGAGATATCCCGTTATCTAATCCTTGCCATCATAATAGCCATATATTTCCTCCTGGGGTGTTTCCTCGATGCTGTATCCATGATGGTCCTTACACTGCCTGTTATATTTCCTGTTATTGTAGCACTTCATTTCCACCCCATCTGGTTCGGTGTCGTGGCTGTCCTTATGATGGAGGCAGGACTTATAACACCACCGGTAGGTCTGAATGTCTATACCCTTGCAGGCATAGCAAAGGATGTCCCTATGACAGAGATATTCAAAGGTGCGACCCCTTATCTTGTCTCCATAATAATTGTTGCTATTATACTCACTGCTTTTCCGAAGATTGTGCTCTTTTTACCAAATCTTATGGGAAGATAGATTAAGAACATGAAGACAATAGCCTTTATTTTAAACGGAAAAGAGGTATCCTGCGAGGTGGAGGAGGAAGAACTCCTCATAAATACCTTGAGGGAGCGTTTTAATATCAAGAGTGTAAAAGAGGGATGTGGAATCGGTGAGTGCGGGGCATGCACAGTCCTTGTAAACGATGAACCCCATTATTCATGCCTTACCCTATCGTCAAAGATAGATGGCCATGATGTAAAGACAGTGGAGTTCCTGAATCAATCAGGTAGACTCCATCCTCTGCAGGAGTCCTTTATCAAGGCAGGGGCAGTCCAGTGTGGATATTGCACCCCTGGTATGCTCCTTTCTGCCTATAGCCTCCTTCTTAAAAAGAGGGAGCCGGATATCCATTCCATAAGAGAGGCGATAAGCGGAAACCTATGTAGATGCACAGGCTATCAGCAGATCGTGGAGGCGGTCACAGAGGCAGCAAAAGGCCCTGTTGAGGCAGAAAGAACTGTCAAAACCCCGGGTTCAGAAAACAAAGAAGGATTATATAAAGCAAGAAAAGAGGATGTATTTAAAATCCTCGAAGGCCAGAAACAGTCAAGGGTTATAGCTGGCGGCACAGATATCCTTGTAAAGAAGAGAAAGGGTGAATTTGACGGCCACCTTGTAGATATATCAGGCATTGAGGGACTAAAAGGGATAAGAGAGGTAGACGGAAGGGTTATCATCGGCAGCGCAGTAACCCATACACAGATTAACGAAAGCCCTGTAATTAAGGCAAAAGCAGCAAGCCTTTCTATTGCCTGTGGAACTGTTGGAAGTCCTCAGATAAGGAATATGGGGACAATAGGGGGAAATCTTGTCAATGCCTCCCCGGCTGCAGACAGTATACCACCTCTTTTGATACACGATGGGGTCTGCATCCTTGCGTCAAGGAATGGCTTAAGGAATATCCCACTGGAAGATTTTATTATTGCACCGTATAAGACATCTATAGATAGCTCTGAGATCCTCGAGTCTATTGAGATAACAGGTCTTGATGGATACAGGGAGGGCTACAGAAAGGTGGCAAAGAGGGCAGCCCTTGCCATTGCAAGGCTATCTGTGGCATGGGCTATAAAAGAGACAGACACGGTCTTTGAGGATGTGAGGATCTCTATAGGTTCATGCACACCCATGCCCTTTAGACCGAAGGACGTAGAGGTATTTTTAAAGGGCAAGGGCAAGGATGATAGAGTGATTAAAGAGGCAGTGGGTTTGATTATCCAGGGTATTGTAGAGAAAAGCGGCATGAGGAAGTCCTATGTATATAAGCTCCCTGTCCTTGAGGGACTCCTTATGGAGATATTGAGAGGTTAAAGATGCCTATATCGAGATACATTGACAGGATAGATGCCCTTGAAAAGGTAACCGGGAAGGCAGCATATGCAGGCGATATCTATGTGGAGGGCATGCTCTATGCTGCTATCTTGAGGAGCAAAAGACCCCATGCCCTGATAAGGGGTATAAACACAGATAAGGCATTGATGCTCGAGGGCGTAAAGAAGGTCCTCACATTTAAAGACATACCGGGGAAAAACAATTTTGGCGTTATAAAGAAAGACCAGCCTCTTTTTGCATCAGACAGGGTAAGGTATGTGGGCGAGCCAATCCTTATGGTTGTCGCAGAGAGGGAGGCCATAGCCAGACAGGCACTGGGTCTCATAGAGGTAGACTATGAGGATATAGGGGTTGTAAAAGACCCCTTTGATTCCATGAAATCGTCGGTCCTCATCCATGAAAATGGGAACCTCCTCTCCCTTCGTAAGGTCATAAAAGGGGATATAGAAAAAGGCCTTGCTGAATCAGACATAATAATAGAGAGGCAATACAGGACCACATGGCTTGACCATGCCTTTCTGGAGACAGAGGCAGGGTTTGGATATTTAGATGAGAAGGGCAGGGTAGTTGTCGTATCCTCTACCCAGAATGTCCACTATAAGAGAAAAGAGATATCCCGCATCCTGAATATCCCAGAAGAGGATATCCGTATACTCCAGGCAACCACAGGGGGCGGTTTTGGCGGCAAGCTGGATATGACTGTAGAGTGTTATGTTGCCCTTGCCGTATATCACACAAAAAAACCGGTTATGTTAAGGTTCAACAGGGAGGAGAGCTTTCTCTCCAACACCAAAAGACATCCCCTTTACATCAGCTATAAGACCGGGGCAAAAAATGATGGCACAATCCTGGCAGTGAAGGTGGATATTATAGGAGATACAGGGCCTTATATATCCTACGGCGAGACAGTGTGTCTCAGGGCAGCAGTCCATGCCACAGGGCCATATGAGGTCCCCCATGTCCATGTAGAAAGCAGGATGTTTTACACCAATAACCCTGTATGCGGTGCCATGAGAGGTTTTGGTGTCCCCCAGATGGCCTTTGCCCATGAATCCCAGATGGATTTAGTGGCATCTGCCTGCGGGATAGACCCCTTTGATATAAGGTTCAAAAATGGTTTAAGGAAAGGCTCATTTACTGCAACATCCCAGAGGCTTGAGGCAAGTGTGGGATACCTGGAGACCTTGAGGATGATAGAGCCATACTGGAGAAAGAGGATAAAGACAGAAGGCAGGGGTTTCGGCATTGGTTCCATGTTTTATGGAATGGGAAATACAGGGATAACCAACCCCTCCTATGGCCATGTGACACTAAGTGAGGATGGCAGGATTGCCCTCCTTACCGGGGTATGCGATATAGGACAGGGCTCTGATACGGTGTTAATCCAGATACTCTGCGAGACACTGGATATAGATGAAAAGGATGTCATGCTCATCAGGGCAGATACAGACCTGACAAAGGATGCAGGCTCTACATCGGCAAGCAGGCAGACCTATATATCAGGCAGGGCTGTATTCAATGCTGCCTTGAAGATGAGGGATTTTTTGGAGACAGAGGGTTTTTATAGGGACAGGGATATCAAGAGGATAGTAAATGGTTATAAGGATAGGGGTTTTCCGGTCTTTGAGGGATTTTTCGACCCACCCACCACAAGCCTTGACCCTGAGACATCCAGGGGCACTCCATATGCCACATATGCCTATGCCACACACATGACAGAGGTAGAGGTAGAGAGGATAACGGGATATACGAGGGTTTTGAGGGTATATGCAAGCCATGATGTGGGCAAGGCAATAAATGTCAAGAACATAAAAGGGCAGGTCTATGGTGGTGTTGCCATGGGTATTGGTTTAGCACTCATGGAGGAATACATCCCAGGGGAGACAGAATCCTTTGACAACTACTATATACCCACATCTATGGATATGCCTGATATAGATGTATTTATTGTAGAGGATGAAGAGCCAACAGGGCCATTCGGCGCCAAGGGTGTGGGAGAGCCTGCACTCATCCCCCAGGCCGCAAGCATTGTAAATGCCATATCCGATGCAACAGGTGTAAGGCCCTATGAGCTCCCGTGCCATATAGAAAGGCTAAAACAAAGACTACAGACTACAGGCTCGAGTCTATAGCCTTAAGTATAATAAAACTGGAGGTGGTTATATGGGAAATCTGGTTATTAAAAACATAGGGACGATATTTACAGGGGATATAAAAGGGCCTGTTATAGAAGGCCCTGTGGCCATCTTAATAGAAGATGGAAAGATAAAGTATATTGGCCAGGATATACCCCAGGATGCTGAAAAAATTATAGATGCCAATGGCATGACTGTATGCCCGGGATTTATTGATTCCCACACACACCCTGTATTCGGGGATTTTACACCCCGTCAGAATCAGCTTGGCTTTATAGACAGTAGTCTCCACGGTGGTGTCACCGCCATGATATCAGCAGGAGAGGTGCACCTGCCCGGTAGACCTACAGACCCTAAAGGCACCAAGGCCCTTGCTGTCCTTGCCCAGAAATCCTTTGCCCGGTTGAGACCTGCCGGTGTAAAGGTCTATGGGGGCGCACTCATACTGGAGAAGGGGCTTGTAGAGGAGGATTTTAAGGAGTTATCAGAAGACGGTGTATGGCTTGTAGGTGAGATAGGTCTAGGGAGCATCAAGTCTGCAGCGGACGCAAAGGTCATGGTGGATTGGGCAAAAAAATACGGGATGAAGGTCCTTATGCATGTGGGAGGTACATCTGTACCCGGGAGTTCTACAGTAACATGCAGTGATGTCCTCACAGCAAGGCCAACTGTGGCATGCCACCTGAATGGAGGCCCTACAAGTGTCCCTGTGGCAGAGGCAAAGAGGATTATAGACGAGACAGACTGCGCCATAGAGATTGTCCACTGTGGAAATCCGCTGTCTGCCTTTGAGATTGCAAGGTATATGAAAAACAAGAACATTATGGATAGGCTCATCATAGGTAATGATGCACCTTCAGGGACAGGTGTCATCCCCCTTGGGATATGGAGGATGGTGAACTTTATATCTGCACTGTGCGGGATACCAGCAGAGATTGCCGTATGCTGTGCCACAGGAAATACAAGGAATGTATTCAATCTAAAACACGGTATCATAAAACAAGGCTTTGATGCTGACCTGCAGATAATAGATGCACC
>Ga0209720_1000261_pt1 | contig 56993 bp, 68 predicted proteins | sample AD_JPNMR3_MetaG_FD_184426 | JGI IMG/M metagenome (GOLD analysis project Ga0209720, IMG submission 184426) | Active sludge microbial communities of municipal wastewater-treating anaerobic digesters from Japan - AD_JPNMR3_MetaG (SPAdes) (version 2) | ecosystem: Engineered > Bioreactor > Anaerobic... | reverse complement strand
AGTAGCGCCCCCAGGGGGTGCCTGAGGAGTAAGAGCGGCAACAACACCACCTTGTGCTGGAACACCACCAGTCTGTTTTGCCGCCTCTCTTAGCTTTTTCTCCTCTTCTGAAAGCTGGGCTTTAGACGCAGCTTCAGCACGCTTCCGAATGTCTTCGGCTGTTTCATCATAGTCAGCTAAAACTTCCTTACCCTCACCTTTTGTCGAATCATAAAGAAACTGTCTAAAAGGTGCTGTCTCGGGATTAAATTTATAAATAGATCCTGGAACATTAACACCAGCTGCAAATTCAGATCGAGCAATTGTCTCAGCTGCCGTTCTAATATCTTCTGGAGATAGTTTCACACCTTTGCCATCTTTCGTCGCTATTAAATGAGTATTGTAATAATTTTGAAAATCTTTATTATTTAAAATAAACGGAACGCGTTTTCTCACAAACTCATTTATATCACTACATGGCTTATCAGATTCCTCCATCTCAGAAGATAATCCAGCATATTCTCGTGCTTTAGCATCTGATATAGCTTTAGTAGCTTGAGCAGTTTGTTGTTCGGCTTTTAAAGATATATCTTCTACTTTAGGTGTTTTCTGTAGTCCAACATTTGTGAATTGTTTGTTAAAAGCATCTATAAAAGCTTCTTTGATCTTATCAAAAGCTTCTGTAAGAATGCTCAAAATATCTTTTGCTTTCTCACCAACTTTATATTCGACCTCACCAATTCTCTCTCTAGTAGTTAATCCTTTACCGGCACGATATAATACCGCTGACGGATCAACCGCCATTTTCTGAGCGAATACCCGGTAAACTTCTCCAACTGTTCGCGGTTGTGTACAAGCCTTATCTTTATAGAAAATCGAAGGATTACTTTTAGCTTCTTTGGGAAATACATCAGCCGCTATTGTGTCCGGATTCTTCTTAAGCTCTCTAAAAAACTGCTTTGCAGCAGATACGCCAAAAAAGTGAGCAGCATACACATCCGCGTCATTGGGAGGGGATGTTAATGTAGAACCTGCGATTGCTTCTCGATTTTCTCGAATAAGCTCTCCTCCCATTAAAGCATTAGCTCTGGCGTTAAAAGGAGATGTTTCTGGCGTAATACCATATTTTCCGCCCTTAGAAGAAGTTATCTTCTTCCATGTACTCGTTATAAACTGGAACAAACCAGATGCCGTAGAAGGACTTTTAGCTTTTCTGTTTGGATCAAGTCCTGATTCAACTTCAGCAATTTTAACCATCGTACCCAATGGCGCACCAGTCGCAGCTGAAGCTTCCTGTAGAATTTTACCAACGTTTTGAGAACCAGAATCTGGAAACGTTGGAGACTCTTTACTGGAAGTAGAAGTAGGAGTCTCAGCAACAACCTGCTCAGATGTTACAGGTGCACCTTGAGCAGCAGCCACCTTGGATGTAGCACCCGCTTGTTTCGCCTCTTTCAGAGTCAGAATTTTATAACGAGACTCAAGTTCTTTTTGATGTCTAGCTACAACACCTCCAATTGGCTTACTAGTAGTGGTTGTAGTTCCCCCATAATCAACATTTGCAACACCTAATTCAGCCTCAGATGCAGAAATCGGGAGACCACCAGTTGTTCCTGTAGATTCTGGAAATAAGAGAGCCGCAACCCTCGGAAAGTTTTGTTTTATCCAGTTAACAACAGTAGTTGGCAACTGAGATATTCCTTTAACAGCTAACAATCCAAAATCAACAAGAGAACCGGCCATCGCTCCAAGAACAGGACCAATAATAGGAACTGTAAAAGCACCATATTGAGCGAATGTTTCTGCATACGATCCTTTAGCTTGTCCGCTAATAATATAATTATTAGCCTCCGCTAACCAACCACTTACTGTTCCAAAAATTGATAATATTCCTTTAAATGCATAAATACTCAGATCAACAGCCGATCCGAGTATTCCTCCAACTAGAGGCCCCACAATAGGAATTACAGAGCCATACTCAGCAAACTTAGTGGCAAAAACGAGACCTTCTCCGGTAAACAAATTATCGATAATAAATTGATTCGGTCCCCATTCTGCCATAGCGCTTACAAAGTCAGTTAAAGTATATTGACCAATCCAACCAATTAGACCACCGATAACAACACCAATTGAACCACCGACAAGAGAACCGATAGGACCACCGAATGGGAAACCGGCAACAGCTCCAGCCAGAGCATATGGTCCCATCGTCTTAAAAGCAGAAAGAAGGCCACCCTCTTTCTCCCCCATTAGAAACGTTTTAATGGCTTCCCAGAGACCACCCTCTTGATAAGATGCGAAAGCACCTTTTACAGCTGAGATTGTGGCTCCTAAAGCAGCTCCTAAGAGACCACCAGCTAAAGATCCCACAAATCCACCAAAGGGAAAACCAGCTATCATACCTAGACCGGCCCATTTACCAACCTGACCGAGAGTGGTCTCCATATCATCTTTCATTTTCCCGAAAAAGAAACCTTTTACAGCTCCAGCTAAGCCGCCCTCTTTATAACCTTGTATCGTATCAGATATAAAATCAAATGATGTGAGAACAATTTGAAGTGGAAGAGCTATTCTTCCAACTACTTTAGCAAGAGGTTCAAGAAGTTTTAGTAATGGACTAAAAGCTTCCCCCATGAAGGATATAACTTTTCCAATCGGTTCAAGAATCTTAGATGCTGCTTGTTCAATAAAAGTTATGGTCTCAGATACTGTTGGACCAACACCAGTTATTGATCTGATTTTACTGCCAACTCCTCCAACAAACTCCCCGGCAGTAGCAAGTTTAGCTCGCGCCGATTTACCGATTTTTGTAAGTATTCCTTCTTTAGCAGCAACTTCTCCTGCCGCTTTTACTTCACCAACTGGAACTTCTTCTAGAGCACCCAATTTAGTCCAATCACCAGCACCTACATCTGCACCTCCCTTAAGACGTGATTTCCAAGATGGAAGCTTTCCGTAAGGTGCCCCTCCAATCACCATTCCAGCCCCGAGAATACCTCTCCCAGCTAATTTTAATTGTTCAATCGTACTCATCCCATGATCTTTTAGCCACTTATTAAGCTCAGAAAGCTCACCAGTTAACTTCCAAACAACAGTTCCAAGACCAACGAGACCAAGACCAGCTAAAATCGATTTCCAAAAATCAGCATTCTTAAAAAGATCTGATAGCCAATCCCAAAAAGTTGTTGCCTTCTCGCTTATTTTTGTCTTTGCGTCAGAAATTGGCTTCTTTAAAATCCCTCTTAAAAGATCAACAACGTCTCTCTTCCAAATTGACTCTTGTTTTTCATTTAGTCGTTGTTTTAGACCGACAAGCTTCTCCCCGATTGTCTGTTCGTGTCTATCTTTTTCTTCCTTTACAGCTTGCTCTCTAGAAATCCCCAGCGATTCCTTGCTTATTAAGAACATCTCGCGGAGCACTTCATATATTTTAGAGAAGATACCGTAGTCTCCAGGAGCTTGACTTAGTACTCCTCCTTCTCCATAAGCTTTTATCTCTTTAATATGCTCATGGGGAACTACTAATCCAGGAGTATCAGGAATTAGTATTTCAGGTCCTTTCTCTCCAACTAAAACTGGTTCGCCACTAGGAATGACTCCTCCCCCAACAGCAGCTCGAGATGGAAAAGGAATAACGTTATTAGAAACAGCTGGTGGGGGTAACAACGAAGGAGCAGCTGGAGGAAATATTATTGGTTTAGCATCCTTATCAACAATTGTCACCTCTGCCACGCGCTGGCCGGGCTCAAGGAGCTCATAGACACTACCTTTCTCATCACCTAAATAAGATGTAATTTTAGGAAGATACCCAAATTTTGCATCAATCATCATCTCAGTGTTGACTGCTATTGCTCTAAGATAATCAGTCATTTGTTCATTGAGTGTCAAGATGTGCTTCCTAGTCTCGACCTCTCCAGGACCTTTTCGAACAGAAGTTTCAGCTAGTCTCTGTTCATATGGCTTCTTGAAGTACTCTTCCTGAATTTCAATAATGCGCTCCAGGAGATTTCTATTTTCAACCTCTTCTTCACGAAGCGTTTTGATCTCTTTTTCCCGAGCCTGACGAGCTTTTAAGAATGCAGCTAAAGCACTACCACCAATAACACCAGCACCAATTGGTCCGGCAAGAAGAAGTCCTAAAATAGCTGTTAAAGAAGTAAGCCCTGCTCCAGCCCACCATCCCACGCTAGAAGGTACGCGCCTCAACAACTCTTCAGATTTAATTTCTTGAATAGAAGTAGTCGCTGTCGCTAGCTTCGACTTAATACTGGAAATCTCTCCTAATATGCTCTTTAGCTGCCTTTTGCTCTCGAAAGTCTCCGGTTCACCAGTGATACCGATTTCTATACCCCCTATGCGTCTCTCAACTCGTCCCATTCGGCGAATATCTGAAACAACGGAAGCTGCCTCATCAATTGCACCTTTTTTAAACAAATTAGTAGTTAGAAGGTCAGCCAAAAACAATAATTTACCAAGTGGACCCTCTCGAAAAGCTTTAGCTTTAGTTGTCAATAACTCTATTTTCTGACTCTTTTCTAGAGCAATAGCTGCCTCTTTGGTAATATAACGTTTTTCAGTGGGACTCCAAACCAATCGTTCTGCTTCTTTAGTTACTTCGCCACCCATTTGGCGAACCATTTCTTCATTAGCGTAATATATGTCGTATAGAACCGCACGAATTTGCTCAAGTTTATCAGGCAACCCATTTGCGAGATAATCAAAAGCTTTATCTTGAGAAGGAATATATAAGCCTGCCGCCTTCGACCATTCCTCTGGATCCGACAACATTTTATAGTTCTGACCCAATAAGAAATCTCTACTTTTACGAAGAGCCTGTAACCCCAGCTCAAAAATCTTATGAGGAGCAGTAATCAAACCCTTTGTAAAGGAGAAAGCAGACTTAGTAAGATTTACAATAGCATTAATACCTGGTAAATTGGCCGGATTCAATGTATCAAACATATCGGAGATGAATTGTTTAAATATCCCGGGCTCTTTACGATATAAAATACTTTGACCTATACCGAATCCGGACATACGAATAGTCATGAGCTCGGCAAGCATGTATCTATTAACGTCATATGTGGCAGATAAAAATGCTAATTTTTTAGATTCGAGACTATCGGCGAGATCTGAAATAGATCGGGAAGGAGTATGTATCAATCTAGTCTGATCAAGAGCAACACCAAACTCCTCCGCTTTCTCTTTCATTTCTTTTGAAGTTTCTTCATAGCCATAAAACTTCTTTAATTCTTCAATTCTCGCTCTTGAAGTCCTAAATCCTTTACCAGTTAGAAGATCAATAACTGTCTTTGAAACTTGATAGATGGGATTATACTCTTGCAATCGCAAAACCCCATATTCCATCTTATCAAAAAGCTTCGAAATATAACCTCTGTCGTCTTCCCCCAGTATATCTTTAGAATAACCTTTCTCAAACGCCTCTGTACCTTTCTCATGCTGTTGTTTCCGAAAATCGATCTCAGATTGATATTCTCCTCGAAAACCAGCAACCTGCATGTTCAACTGCTGCATCTCTGAGATCTGGATTTGCATCAGCATAAATGTCAAAGTTTGGGGATCTACACCGCGTTGGGCCAGGGAAAGAACTTTTCTGACGCTGCTTGAAGTGGGAGATGGGGCATAAAATTTTCTGGCAAACTTATCAGGTGGTTTCTGAGTCGGCTGTAGTCGAGCAAGTTTCATCGACTTTCTAATACTAGCTACAACTGAAATAGCAGCAAGACCTAGTGACACCCCAGTAGGTGAAGCAAGTAAAGAACTAATACCTTTATCAAGCAGCCCAAGACCAGCTCCAGCCACACCTGCAACACCTGTTTTAGCTCCTGCTAGTTCGGATAACTTTCCACCTGCCAAAGCATCAGCAGTTCTCTTCAAACCTCTATAACCAGCAGATAAAACACCTCCACCTTCAACAGCTTCTCCACCTTTGCCTAAAATCCTATTAATCCCAGTACCAGTTAGAAAGTTTTCTAAACGAGGAATCCTCCTTGCAATATCCATTCTTCCCAACATCATACTAAGAGCTCTAGCGTAAGAACCAGGAGCGTTTAAAAGTGAAAACGCCGTCATCAAACTTGAAATCTTTCCTACTGAACCAAGCTGTTGTCGGAAGTGCCTCTCATAAGGCATTCTAACAGATCTATAAACATCTGATAGCATTCTTGGAAGAAGAATACTTGCGCCCCCAATGGTTCGAGACAATAGATCCATTGTTGGGACTAGACTGGGAGCAAATTGACTAACTCCGCTAGCCAACTTTGGCCCGAACATCGAAGGATCAAAGAGACCTCCAATCATTGAAGGCCACATCAGCTTCTGTTGTGCGGGACCTATAAATCTCATAGCAATTCTATAATTTTGTTCAGCCCGCTTAAGACCTGCTGGAGTTAATTGCGAAGCATTTGTTATTGGTTGATAAACTTGATTAGGTGCATGATAAAGTCGCATTGCCATAGTAAACAATTACACCTCTTTCCTTTTAATCGAATGGAGACAAAATTGGCATAAAAATGCGCCAATCTTCACCTTTAATGAGATTATCTTCCTTGTTTCGTAATTCCTGACTAAATTGTTGAGTTAAGAGTTCGTCTTCTTCTATAGTTCTTGGTTTAACGGCCAGAGCACTTGATTGTTCTGGACTTTCACCTCGAATAATTAGGCGGGTGTTCATCATATCCGCAGCAGTTTTAATAACATTGAAAAAGTTTTGAGCAATTTGAACATTCGAAGTGTCTAAAAGCGGCAAGATCTGTAACATAGTCATTTTTCTGACGTAAGCACAAAAACAGGCCGCCATAAACATATCACTAAATCCACTACTTCTAATTGTTCCCCTATTACTTCTCTGAATTGCACTCAATTGACCAATTAAATCCTGCGACTTAATTCTGGTAGGTTCTTCTTTTAAAAGATCATAAAGTAAGGAAACCATTAGCTCTTTAGTGCGAGTATTTGTATTGATTCCGTACTCATGATCTTGCATATTTATAGGCTGACCAGGAATTTCTTTCTTTTTAAAATCTTTATAGATATAAGAAATATAATTGAAATCTCTGATATGATAGAGCAAATGCTCAATTACAGCTTTACCAATAGAGTTATTTTCAATACATAAAATTATTCTGGGACCAACTATCTTATACAACCATTGAAATAAGCTGTGAACGACCTCTCCGTATTTCGCAAGAGATCCTAAGCGAACAACCGATTCAGCAATTTGTTCAAAGTTTTTATATGAAAACACTTCTAATGCATTAAATGCGCCTTTGATAGAGCTCGCCGTGTCAACACCAATTAAATAATAATCACCAGGATCTAGATCTGTCTGATACAAATTTAACTTAACTTGATTTGCAAGATCCACAGAAGCCATTTTATTGATATAAGTGAACCTTTGCAGTGTTTCATCGTCAAAGATACAGTCTGTCCCACCAACAAACAGAAGATCAAGCTCCTGATTGATCCTTCTTTGATCAAAGTTAAGCTCTTTCTTTTGCTGATCATACCACTCTCTAGTCTTTTCAGGATTCTCAGACCAGTGATATCTCACTCTAATAAAACTATTCTTAGAAGGATCCCGAACTATCTCATCAGCTTCTTCAATCCAATCTTCCACACCAGAATCAGGATCTTCACAGAATAAAGAATCCGAAGGTATAGCTCTCTCATGTACCTCATAAAAGAACTTTCCATCACCCTCAACACCATTCGGAGTCGATGTCATCAGAATCATATAAGGATAGTGATTTCTCACAGCCTGTTCTCTAGCTGTAGACAATGTAGGCTGAGCTGCACCGTAGATTTCATGCATGTGAGGAATGAAAGCTGCCTCATCAATATAAAGTACAGGAACAGACAAAGAACGAGCTAGAGTATCCGGAGATGTTGTTGTAGATGGATAGAAAGTGTCGATTCTTGTTCCGTTTTTTAGTTCAAGATATGTTTTTATATCACTCCTTGATAAACTTGGAACGCTCATCCATGGAGGTAGATTTCTAATTATGTATTTAATTTTCTTAAGGTTTTCCTGAGCAGGTTCTTTTCTGAAGTTGAAGATAACTATTCTGTTATTGGGAAAGAATATGGCAGACCAAGCTAAAAGGCTTGCTGCAATTGTGCTCTTACCAAGCTGACGTGAAGCAAGTAAAATGCACATGTGATAACGATAAACAATCCTGACGACTCTTCTAAATTTGTTATGTAACAGATCGGCTGTGTATTTTCTTTTACCACCAATTTCCTGAAAATAAACATAATTCAGTATAAAATACAGAGGATTCTGACGACAACGCTGCCACTCTGCAACATAGTGATCTGTGATATCAATTTGATTACTTTCCTGTATCATATTTAAGGTCTGATTATCAGCTTGAATTAGATTCGGAGCAGCAATGATCTTATTTCCAGGAGATTGGGAGATTTCCTGGTTTGCTCTTAACATTTTTTCGCCTCCAATTTCTTTTAAAGCGGCAAGATCTTAGTGAAGAAACACACTAAGATCTTGCCGCTTACTAACTACTCAATATACACATTGACATCAATATTATTAATATCCCAGTAAATAATCGGTGGTACAAATCTAACAATGTCAAACTTATCCTTCAATCCACTCATAATATCTTTTTCAGATCTAACTTCTATACCATTATCCATTTCATTAGGTGGAGTAGAAGAATCCGTGACATAGACTCTAACAGATTTGATAAAGTCTCTTCCGGAGTGAACGAACTCAGTTATCAAACTGTTATAGAAAACAACATCCGCTCCAGTAAAGTCCTTCTGCAAATAGTCTGCGATTGCTAGTGTTAAATTTTCGACTTCAGAAGCTATATCAATATTGTTCCTCTGGATATAACCCTTATCAGCTTTACACATTACTCTTATCTTCAGCGGGAGAGTGATACTGGGAATATTTACCCAGTCCGTACCGTCCCACCTCCAATAAATATTAGTATTTTCATCTAAAACAAAATCATCTGTCTCAGGAGAATAGAATGACCATGCAGAACCAGTCCATGTTGCGATCTCATTTGCGTGACCAACAAATGCAGATCCAACTGTTGGACTAGTACCCACACGATGCCTCGAACCCGTTACAGGTACTGTGGGAGGTGTGTTTCGAGTGTCCAGAACCGATTCCAACCAATTATAGTCTACGCTTGAAAAGATCTGGCCGCTTTGCAAAAATACCGATTCAATAAACGGTGATTCAATCACATACGAATTGAGGAATCGACATTGAACATTATCTGTGATCATTCTATTTTCACTAAATGAGACAGTTGTTAGAAAACTATTGATCTTATCAAGGTAATAATTCGGGTCAGACTCAAAAATACTTCTCTGAATTACCGGAATATTTATCACATAAGATGCATCCCCGACAACATATCTGAATAATCTCAATTGATCAGAAATATCAACCAATTGATAAAAATCATCCGTATAAGCTGTAAAATTCAAAGATGTCAATGGACCATTTAACACAGCTGGAGCACTATCATTTCCAGTCAAACCTAATGCGTTGAGACATGTGCTGCTCTCACCAATGAAGATATTTTGTACTACTCCAGGGGGAGGTGTAATTCTGATTCTCCGATAACCACCATCATCTGTATAGCCAGCTGCTACATTCATTCCGACTGCAGTATTAATATCCAAAGCCAATGTGTCAGCTGTCACAGTACCTACAGTAAGAGTTACCGTAGTGAATGGATCAATATAACCTTCTGAAGCGTCATTAAACTTAATAAGTAACGTATTTGAGGCTGGAGTAATAACAAAATTTTCATGATAAAATGTCAAAACAGAATCAGATTTTCCACCTTTTACTTCAGCTCGAAGTTTTCCATCCAATATCCCACACGTCTCGGAATTACTGTACACATATTCAAAATAATTATTTGTTAGCGGGTAGCAAGTCATTTCTTCATTCGTAATTTCTAATTCTTCTCCATATATTGAAAGAGTGAATACAAAGTCACTGATTGTTTGATAAGATCTTACACGAATAAGAGTTCGTCCTCTAGTGGTGGCAACATGAGTACCAGAACCAGGACTAGAAGTATTTACAGCGATGTTTGATCTGGGGGTTGTTGAAATTTGAAAAGAATTAGCCGAATATCCTTGTCTCATCACATAGTACGTTGTTCCTGCAATTATTCCAGCTGGTAGTTCACCGTCTGTAGAAAAAACTATTGGTGTATCGTATTCAAGACCATGATCATTCCATGTTATAATTGCAGGAGTGGAGTTAGAAATCAGCACCTGAGAAGTTCTTGGTTCATCATACTCAAGATTGAGATATATAACTGGAACTTCAAGTCCCGATCCTAGTATGCTCACATCTGGTCTCATGTCTGAAAATTCAAGACGAGAAAGATCTCTCATTAAATACCCATCATAGTAGTTCATCCTGGTGTTCCCTCTGTATAAAAAGGGACTCACGAAATCTTCACCACCTATTGTAAATGTCGGATAATAATATAACTCCCGTAGCGAGTAAGTGATTGGTTCTACCGAAGGAACACCATCTATTCCATTATCTACATACGTATAATTCGGAGATCCATTCTCGATTATTTCCCAGTACTGGTCTCTAAATGTTTCATTACGACCATATACTCTATAACTCACAGCATAAGGTATAGCATCAAATGTAATTGTGACAGAGTCATCTCCGGCCATGTTGTCAACTACAACAGTGACAACTGTCGATGGCACAGTTTGTCCCCACTCATCAACAGCAACTACAAAGTAGCCGTACGTTCCAGAAACTAAGGTTCCTGAACCAGTTGAACTTGCAGAAGCTGCAATCGAAAACGTCGGAGCTAGAGTTGCATTAAAATCTAACACCTGCTCAGTGTGATTGGTCGTATAGAGAATGGTCTGGTCCCTATCTCGGAAAGATCTACAGAGATAAAAAGTATTATCAAATATATTTATCTTTTTAAGTAAGAATTTAAAATCGTTAAAGTAATCACTCGCAATATTATAAAAGTCTCGTTGACTTATCATATTATCACGAGTCTGAATATAATTCACAATCGCATCTCGTAAATCCTCTCCACTCAGAGGATCAGCGCCATTTTCAGAATAATCAAAATCAACCAGAGGTTGCTGCAGAACCATGGGATTCGATCCCGCGGAAGCAAGACTCCCTCCAGAGGTTCTTATGTAATCGAAAACTAAAACCGTTCCTGAAAGCGGAATCTTCATCTGCGACTTATCAATTAAATTTCCCGCGGCGCCCCTTGTTGTCTTAATAATCAGTCTAATACTTGCGCCAGAAATCCATTTGCCTCTAATTCCCGATCCAAATTCAAGCACATAATCAGCAGAGGTTACCTTTCTTAGAAAGACGCTTTTATCATTACCACCTTCAAGATACTTAGTATACTTGATATCATACTTCTCCTCAGTAGTGGAACCTGATTCAGTAACATACACTTCTAAATCAGAAAGATAATATCCAGGATCAACACTAAAATAATACGTTTGAAACGATCCGAAATTATATGATTTAAGTTGAAACAATACCTCTTTTTGAGCGTACTGAGTTGTTGAATATAGTGGTGCGACAATTGTTGAGCTTGATGAAGGAAGATTAATCTTAGTACCATCCCTAGTCAGAATATTCGTATAGTAATAGTATGATCCGTCCTTCTCTACTTCAACAAACGTATAAATTGCATCAATTGAAAATTCAATGTCTTCTATTTTAAAGGTAAAACTCAGAGGAACAAAAACTCCAGAAGAGTTATCATATCCTACAATCACCTCTCTACGAACAACACCAGATTGTCTTCTAGGTAACCAATTGATCATATCAAACTCAATGGTACCAGTTGCTGTTGCAGAAGTTGCGAAAGAAGGAACATAACCATAAATTGAAGCGTGAAGATACTGACTCTCTTCTGTCTGAGATGTTCCTACAAATGCTTCTTTAAATAAACTATCATAATACTGCTTCAGATCAAAATGTGTATAACCTAACAAATTTAGCAAGAATCCAACAAAACCAACTTTACTGATTTGTATGTCATATACATTTAGATCGGCTTTGAGCTTTTCGTAATAGTAATTTACAAACTCCTCTGGGGTTGTATAATTTAATTCTGGAAGTGTAGTTGCCATAGTAGATTCTCACAACTTTGGTTTATTTACGGAAAAAATAGACGAATAATCACCACCTGAAATTGCCTTAACCGTACCAAGTGCTTTTGATCCGGCGTTCTGAAGATTGCCAGCTATACCACCAAGTTTAGCGGCGTTACCTGTTAAATTCTTTAAAGCTCCACTTGTTGGACCAATGACATTACTAATAATGCCACCAAGAAAACCGCCAAACAAAGGTGTTTCACTTTGACTTACAAACTTCTGCAATTCGTCATTTAATTCATCAAAAATCCATAATCCCGCTTCTTGTTCCGTATAGAGAGCTTCACGAAATCCACTACAAGAGTAAGTAAACGGGAGCGTGACAACTTCATTAGTGGTTCTTGAACCTATTAATTCTTTATTCGGCAAGCTCTGGGGGAAGATCCCTACACATTTCGCAGCGTATGTTATACTCTTCATATCGGGTTTATATTTCACTATATAACATGACGCAGCATAATCAATTGCACCATAATTGTCATCTTCACCAAACTCATCAAGATACTCAGGATCATAATAGGAGGGATCGGGCTCAATGGTACCTTCGAGAACTTCCCTGATATATTCAACCCAGATGTGATGGAACATATAGATATCTAATTGGCGATTATCCAGAAACGTAATACTCATCGTATCAGTCTCTGATACTTCGGATGCTATAGGAATAGAGCCACTTCTTGTAGAAATAGTTTCTACTCTAACCTGACTCTGAGGAGGAGTAAAATCAATAGCTGCAAAAGTCATAATTTTGCTAACAATGCCCATATAACTTTCTTTTGTTTGGGCGTAAACTCGTTCACCATCAAAAGAGCCCGACTCAGTCTCAACATTAACTCTATAACCAGATAAATCAGGTGGTACAAAGAAAACTAATGTATAACCGTTTATATCTGGAGCAAACTCTCTGTAGAGTTGATGATAAAAATATTTCAATACTTGACTATGAGGACTTGAATCGGCAAAAATGTAATCAATATAATTGACTAGAGTAGTGTCATATCCGAAAAGTTGCTCCATTATAGAGCCTGAGCTTTTCAAAATTGAGGACGTTGGATTGTCCAAGATACCCATCTTATTTCTCCTTAATCGGCGAGATCTTTAACTAGATCTCGCCGATTAAATTATTAGACGTTACTTTGACAATTGTGACGTTGCAGATTATAAATTAACCCATACAGAACGACATTAAGAATCTGCACCTGCTGAGCCTTACCATAAGTATTGAGATCGAGTCCCAGCTTTTCAGAGAAGATCCTAGAAGTCAACATTGTGAGAATTTTCTGTAGTTTTCTAATTTCATCAGTATTCTTCGAAGAGATTATATTGCGCTTCACATTGTTCATAAATTCTCGACTACAGATGTCATTCTTATCCACAACGTTTGTCCTAGACAGTATAAGAGTCAAAGCATCGTGAATCAGATCATAATTACGATGATCATGCAGTGCCATCAACATCTGTTCGATCACTTTCACTGAAACTTTAGTATTTTTATTAACTTCAGCAATGAATGTCTGAGGATACGTCATCTTTATATTCATCGTAATATAATCTGTTGTCGAGGTGGCAATAATATCTCGATTGTGAATAGTTGTATATTGATCAAAGTTCGTCTCTTCTTCATCACCTTTTGACATTACCGAAGTTGACAAATATAAACCTTCTTCTTTGGCTTTCATGTACAGTGGAAGCAGCCCACCCTGAGCTCTCTTCTCACCGGTCTTAATATCAATAACAGGATTGAAGGCAAACATCTGATCAATTCTAGCCCAAGCCTGCATAAACAACTGGCGGAGCCGAAAAACATCTCTTGCAATCTCTGGCCGGTATTTTGCCATTAGAGTAGGCACAAAATAGTCTTTTAAAAGAGCAAGTGGGGAGTCGTACTTGGAAACATTATGCTTCTTGCTCACCATGTGATTGACTACATATGCCATAATTCGCTTGTCGCAATATTTAATATACACATATTTTCGGCCGTTCCACAACTTCTGCAACAAAAGAAGCATAGCATTATTGATCAGTTGGTCATCGTTGCGCCGTATACCATAGTATGTGAGAAGTAATAATATCTGATAATAAGGATCATTATACATAACAGCATGATTAGGAAACTTCCAATCAGCCTGAAATGCGTTTCCTACTGCCTTCTGATCCAGTTTCAATAAAGAATATAGCCCCATAACACCAGTTGTTGGTATCGTAAATTTAAAGCAATAACCCTCATCAGAATTCATAGCTTGGGTATACGAGGCAGACACCATTCTACTTAATTCTGCATGCAATTTTGTGAGAAGCGTAGGATCTGACTGTATATTTTCATCTAATTGCTTATAGATTTCAAGTACTTGTTTAGACACGACCCTCTCCTTTACAGATCAATGTAATGTTTATTCAGTTATCGATCCTTGCAAATATTTTTTTATTAGACAACAGCCGCGATAATCTTTGCCATAGCTGTTGCTTTCTTCTCAAAAGAGTTAACTAACTCGATCAAAGTCTCCTGATCAAATACTTTTCTATAGTCTTCAGATTCGGTCAAATATTGCACTCGGCTCCACACAGAGAAAGGAAACGCAATTCTGCGAAGAAGATTTTCAACAAGACACACTTTTGTGCTATAAGCAATTGCCTCATCAGGATCGGCACCCTCCGCAATCAGAGTTTTTGCTATCTCTCTAGATTCTTCCATATACTTCTCTTTTCTCTGCCGCGGAGAAAGACTGTAAAAGTGTTTATCAAAATATTCAAAAATAACATTGGAGAGAATCTGTCGCTGAGCCTCATTAGATTTCTCGAGAATCGAATAATCCAGACCCTTACCATAAATTTCGGGTTTCAAATTAACAAACTCATAAATCTGTCTAATATTCTTGAAGTAGCTTCCCAGAGCAGCGTAAAGCTCCTCAGATTCCTCTAATTTCTGGAGAAACTGATCAAGATAAAGAGTATCAACCTTTACTTTACCTTCCCACATTAGAGCATCATATGGCTCAAAAAAGTCAGCACCAGCTGTCGCTTTATAGACCCCTTCCTGAATAATCTCAAAAGATGTCTTTTTGCGAGATTTAGATTCATCAATCTTCTGCAATGCCTTCCTGGCACTATCCATCAGATCAAAATCATACATCTTATTTATTAACTGCATTTGATTTCCTCCCATAATTAATAATTTGAAATCATTTGTCGATTTAATTTTGATTGAATAAATGTATCAATTGTTGATAGCTTGATTTTATTAATAGAATCCTGATTCATAAACTTATAATAAATTTCACTCCTCTTGCTATCAACAACAATTAAATTTGGAACTTCGAGTCTATTGGAGATAAATTTAACTATTGCCTTAATATAATTCTCATTTGGAGTGAGAATGTTTCCCTTCACAATTTGCTGTCTATCAGCTCTCACAGGTTTATCATATAACATCTGCTTCCAAGACGCACCCATTGTAGCTGCATGAAGTGCCATTACAATCTCAACTGGCAATACTAGCGCATAATTCGGCCAAGAAGTAACCTCATCAGAAGTTGTTTCAATATCAACTTCTGCAGTTAAAACAAATTTACATAGCGACGCTTGTAGACCTGACAACAAAATAAAATAGAAGATATTAGCAACGCCCGATACTAGTTTTGGAATCATACCATTCACAACTGCATTAGGCTGCACACCAGCAACAACAGTAACTCTTGGATAATTAGCAGGAGTCGAGTTTCTTATTTCTTTCTGATATTCTCTAAAGAAAGTATTCAACTTATCAATAATATCACTTTTAAGTATCTTCAGCCGATCAACCAAAACACCACTTTCTTGAGCAGATACAAAATACTTCAACTCTGTTTCGATCTTCGTAGACAAAGATACACTACCACTTACAATCTCGTCAAATGTTTTTATGAATTTCTTATAATCATCGTAGGAGAAATCATAGGATTCAATATGGGAGTCAGCTACCATATTTTCAAACTCTGAAAGAACCTCTGAAGAATTTATCTTGCAGAGAGACTTCAAAATTTCCATTTTTTGCTTAGACTCCCCCGAAGAGCTCCCTTTAAGACTATTGTCGATTGCTATCAATATTTCTATCAAATCATCTGAGACACTCTGTGACAACTCCTGATCAAGATACTGATTCTTCAACTCGCTAAAACTAAGTGATGATGGAGCAACAGAAACAATATTTACAATCGACCTTAGCAATACATTCCCAATTGTTGAAGCTACATAAGAAAATTCTGAAACTGTGGTCTTTTCGATTTCTTGTAACTTCTTCTGGAATTTCATGAGAGAGAGATCTCCCAACCTTTCCTTCTCTGTTGAAGTATCAATCCCAAATTTCTTTTTGGCAAAAGCAGGATCTAACACAAAATCGAAATATAGTTTCGTTTGATCAAGATCTTGTTTCTTGAGAAGGAGAGGCGTGAGTTTCGGATGCTCTCGCCCTAAACTTGGAGGATTCTCGATACGCTTCCGAAGATATGAAGCCACATTTCCTGCAACAGAAGAATAAGGACTCATCTTCCTAGCTAATGTATATGCTCCAACAACTGTTTTCTCCCGCATTGCCGAAAGAAAACTCATTTGTTCTCTAGCGTCAGGTAGTAAATTATCGAGAAGTCTCCAATACTTAGTCTCATCAAGTGTTTTAAGTTCATTAAAAATAAATTCCACATCCTGTCGATTATTCAGCTTCCTCTTCAATCCTATAGCAGCTATTAACGCATAGAATAATGTTAAAGTGTCCACAGGATACAGTGTTGTTCCAACAATAACTGGAACATCAATCATATTCCCAAGAGTAATTATTTCAATAAATGGTCGAAGCTTGGAAAATCTTGGATCCGCTTTCATAAGATGCTGAATAATAGCCGTCTTCTGTGTCAACTTCTGCTGAATAACAGGAGTTGCTTCTGAAGGAACAGGATAATTGGGAAGTGATGGCTTAGAAACATATACTTGATCACCAGTATCAGGCAGTTGTTTATCAATTCGAGCCAACACAGATGCAGGATCAATAGCTTGCCGCCGCTCATCCCATAAAGGTCTAATTTGGTTCGCAATACTGACTGTGTTGAAAAAGTTCTGAATAAATATATCTGTCAAGAAAGTAACAGAGAGAAAATCCCTCAATAGATTCTCTAAATTCGGTACTCGGATCTTATCAGCATATAACATTGGATAAATAAAGATCAATTTGTGCTGTTGATTGATGATTTTTTGGGGATCTTTAAGACCGGCAACTTGTTTCGAATACTGACCATAACCAGTTATATTCACTTGATCACCTCACTTCTTTCTAAGAACTTTTAACATCTTTCAAAATAATACTTATTTCATTCGACAGTTCTGGATATAATTTCTTATATTCTGTTATCATCTGTTGTTCCAATTGTGCAATACGAAGAGAATCAAGTGGATGGGTTGTCGTAAAAAACAATTTATCTAAAAACTCCCAAGCTTTCTCCCACCAGGCCATTCTACTCCTTCTTTCAACATACTTCAAATGCAATCTATAAAGAACTTTTATCATCTCATCTCCATAACCATATTTTGCCGCAAACTGATCGGCCTTATACTCCGCTCGATGCTCCATAAACGTCAAAGATCGAGCGGTAATTATAATTATAAGGATCAACACCAGATAAACAGGAAGAGATAATAACTCTATGAGCACCAAAGATAGAAATTGTGATGTTTTTCCCAATATTCCTATTCCAACTCCAAGAAAAGACAATAAAATTCTCGGTAAGTTTGAGGTATAAGTAAGGACATGACCACATTCATGAAGAAGAATAGCTGTTAACTCCCTTGGAGAAAACAAATCAATTAACTCTTCTCCGAACACTACATAAAATTTCTGAACATACTTAGATAGTTCTTCGACAACTTCAAGATTTCGAATGTTCTGACCTGCTTTAAAGTTCTGAAAGATATCTAAAAGGTCTAGAGAAAGCGCGCGATTATAAATCGGAACAACCGACGCGTTAAGAAAATCTTTCTTTAAAGAAAATACAACTTCTTCAACCCCTGTAAACTTTCGAATATTAGCCACCAGTTGCTTTTTAATCTTTTCATTGTTCTTATCCTTTTTTAACAGTTTAAAATTTTCATCAATTTCTTTTAGAATACTGCTTCTATACCTAGAAACCTCAAAAATGAGCTCTTTAAATTCCTCCATTGTAAATCTCCAAACATTGGTATAATGTCTTCCAAGATAGTACATTTTTAAGAGTAACGGGCTACTCATCACGTAAGATAAAAAAGGAGGTAGCAAAAAAATCTTACTGATTTTCACCCGTTACAGATGAATTACTGTTTCTAATGTCCCTAATAGCCAGTTTCCCATGAGAATTATGGTATTTTTCTGATATTTAAGTATTTCGTATAGAAATCACATTAGCAACCATATAAAGAAAGGAGAGAGGAAGAGATGAAAAAGATGGTAAAGAGTATTGTTACCGCCACGTTGGTGGCAATGGTACTGTCCGTAGGAACAGCCCACTCTGGGCCCGTAGACTGGGCCGCAGAGAAGATGGGGTATGTCCCGGCCAAGACGGTTGAAGAGAAAATTAAGGCCGCTGAAACGCGGGCCCGCAACGCCGAATCGCGGGCCTTGGCCGCGGAAGAGGCTGCCAAGGCCGCTGAAGAAGCGGCTGAAAAGGCCTTCACCGTCATAGGTTACGGTGTTGGCCTCGGCATGCTGGTCCTCGTTGGAGGATTGGCCTACATCATGCGAAAAACGAACAAAGATATCAACAGCTAGCTCACCCAAGAAAGCTCGCGCTTTCATGGGCGAGCTTTCTTTTTTTTGTTTAAATATTCAAAACATTAAATTTCTCTCTCCCAAATAGCTCCTAATAAATCATATATGAGTTTTACTTGATCTTCATTAAATTTCCATCTCTTATTAATGTTCATTTCTGCCCATTGATATGGATCTGTCTTTCTCTCATCACTAACAGCTAACCAATCAGCTACCATTACAGCCACATAAGTTAGTGGCATGGAAGTAGCGTCGACTATTTGTTTTGGTGGTTTATCTCGATCTTCATTATTAATGGATTCAATGGTTGTTTTTTCATCCCAAAACTCGGGATGATGTGGATTATTTTTTACATGATGAAATGTCGCCTCTTGCACTTGATCTCTAATGTTCTTCGGTAGATTATATTTCTCACCTTGATTTCTAAGATGATAAGTCCAATTAATATAGAGATAAGGAACAAATTCAGGAGCTTTAAATTTACTCTGATCATGATCTTTTTCTTTTTCTAATATTTCATTATCTAACCTAGGATCATCCAGAGCTATTATTTCATCAATATATTTTCGAACCAATTTAACATGAAGCTTCGTTCTATTAACAAACTGTTTAATCATATTTTTTATGATTTCTCCACCGGCGCGAGCATTTTCAAATAAACAATTGACTGACAACATATTTTGACGCCTCTGAAATAAATTAGCTTACATCCCTAGCAAAATCTTTAGCGGCTTGTTCAGCTTGTTCTTTGGTCTTAATAATGTACTTCTTTTTAGATTCATTACCACAAGTATCAGGTGTGACTACATCACCAATTCCAAATCCATAAATAGCTCTGTGACTCCACCCGTAACACTTCCCATTAGGAGCCCAACCCCAACTAGTGGCAGAGTCTGACGGATGCAACTTCTTAGCATCAATCTCAAGCCAATCCTGAATTTTAACTTTGGGTTCTCCATTAGCATAACGTGGGTGATTCTTAAAAGTCCTTTTTTCAGGCGGAATATCTGTAAACAAATATTTAACTGTCTTAAAATTCTTCATCCTATTTGTTCTAATATTCAATTTGCGGATTTTCTTTTTTTCAATCATAGGGACTTTATATAATTTATCTTGATTATCCTCTTGTTCAAATAAATTAGTTAAAGCAATCATATTGTTGATCTTTTCTCCTCTTCATTAATATACTTCTCAGATAATGCGCATAAATTGTTTTTAAAATACTTACACTCATCACAATCCTTATCTCTGTGCTCACAAAACTCGGGCTTCAACCATCTAGATTTTTTATTAGAGTCTTTTGATATTACCATTTTAACTCATCTCCTATACATCACATATTTTCCGATATAAACAGAAGAAGCATTTACTTTTATCAATATATGGATCAGCGGCCGGAGGTATCGTTTCCGTATCTAAATATTGATTTATTGCCTCGAGTTTATCCTTCACATATTTGATATAAGGATCTGCAATGCCATTAGTGACATCAACAAGCATAGTTGTCATGAAGAAAAAAGAATTAGACCTAGAGTTAAGAACCCTCTTTAGATCCTTTATTCTCTGTAGAATCTCAGCAAAGCTGTCAACATCTGTGGCAGTTACGTCATGAGCAACATAAATAAACTGCACAGTCTGAATATCGTATGAATCAAGAAGAGGCTTGAAGGTTCCTTTCCGAATCGGGATAGAGGGATCTCTCGCCTCTTCCAGATGATTTTCCAGAATATATTTATAAACCATAGTCTGATAGAAATCATTGACCCTTGGTTTTCTAGTCGTAATGATCTTTTCGTAATCTGAATAAGAACATGACTTAATTTCGACCAAGATATTTCGGCCGATTAGATTATCCAATCTCACAGAAAATCTCTTTGAAGGTATTTTTAGCGAAACTTCTCTCTCGGTAAACTGAGACGTATTATTCTGGATAAATTCATGAATTGATGCTCCAATAGTTGATCTTACCAAAATTGGTAGCCATTTATCGGCGAAAGATTCAACAGGTGTGTTCAGAAGCTTATAAACAACCTCTCTTATACATCCAGATGCAATATCATAAGCGTTAATATTCTGTGCATGTTCACGGTATAGCTGATTTCTTATAGATGATCTTTCGTGAAGCTCTTCTATAAATTTATCGATGTTGAACGGCTCTTGAACAATTGGTAGGTCCGGCAAAACTTCATATGAAGGAGTAGTTGTGACAGCTTCCGAAGAAACAATCTGTTCTTCCATTGTCTGAGACGATTCAATTTGCTGTTGACTAATCTGAGAATCATTTAACATTTTTATTAAATCATTAAATTCACTCACATTGCCCCCATTTTTTTATTCTTATATTGCTAATTTCTATATAATTTTTGAACAAAAAGATTTTCGAGGGAGACAAAGATATCTCCCTCGAAAATCTTCGAAAACGCCCTACTGCTGTTTGCCAAAACGCAGCGCAGCCTGCCGAGCCGCAAGCATAGCCTTAGTACCATACTTGGCGATAATCTGTCTCTTGACCAGTTTGTAGGCCTTCTTAAAACGCACCAGCTTCTCATACAGAGGATCCTGCTTCTGCCGCGCAATCTTAATAGCGAAAGCGCCCGTAAGAGCAGCAAGCTTAGCCTCTTTAGTTCTCGCAACTAGACTCTTCGTGTAACCCTCTTCAATGACTCTCTGGGACATACTTTTGTTCCTCCTAAATTATTAAATTAAATATGTTTAATGTTCTGCTGACTACCAGGTTGTGTAACATATCTTTGGAGCTGTTGATCATTCGCTCTCTGAACAACCTGCCTCGCTTCATAGATCTTAGATCTCAACTCATTTATTCTTTTCAATCTACGATCTGCTTCTGATCGACTATCATAAACTAATTCAAGAGTCCGATAAAAATTATCAAGTGCGTCTCGCGCCGCAGAATAATAACTTTCACATGCCGCACCAATATTGGTCGAAGAAATCATCTTCATAATATCATCAGTATCTGTTTTTTGCACAGCAGTAAAACCACCTGTGCGCCGCAAACACGAGAAATAACTTTCCATATGAAGAGCAATTAATTCAATAAGTTCATCAATATAACACTCTCTCAAACACCTACCTTGTTCGCGAGATTTTTGACTGCCAGTTGCCGAACCCTTGATTGCCCAATAACTAAGTGCTGAAATATCAGAAGGTTTATGAATACCACATCTAGTATAACATTTTCGAGTATTCTCTTGAATTATAGCATATCGGATCTGCTGATATTTCCCCTGGCGTGCCAACCATCTTCCCAATGTCTCAAAAGATTCACCAATAATCGATAGAGTTTTAAATACCGTTTTAGCCATAGATTTACCAAACAAAAAGCCTACAATCGCAACCAAAATGGCACCAGGAGTAATTGTCAGAGAAATATCTTCCGTAATCAACTCACTCTCATGAAGAATATCCAGATAATTCTTTAGAACCCTCTGCTGTTGTAATCTAGTAGCTTCATATAACTCATTATAGAGATCAGGATCATGAGACTGAAGAAACTTCGCAATATCATAAAGTTCTGCAAAAATCTGATCTTCAGAGACCTCGAGACCAGAATCCATAATATATGCTTCACTAACGTTCCTTAGAAAATCTACATTCATAACTTTTTATGATCCTTTCAATTGAGATCATAATTAAATATTCTTCTTTTAGTCTGATGAAAATACCGACTGATAACCTTCATCTATCATTTGATCTTGTTCTGTTGGTTCTTCTTTAGGAGGGATATTATCATCATCATTTACAATCTCATCTGACACATTAGTATCAGAAATCTCAGAAGATAAAACTTCCCATGTCCCAGTATTTCGTAGCTGAAACAGCCCATTTATGATACGCTGTTCAACAGAAACTGACATTATGTAGTCGAATGCATTTCTAAAGTTCTCTTCGGAAAGATACTTTTCATAAGCGTATTTCCGATAGAATTTATCAGACACATATTGCGAATTCTTAGTAACAGGATCAATAAACTCAAGATACACCTGAGGACCAGCTTTGCGAATTGCTAAAGGGTAAATCAGATTTTTCTCTTCTTTAAAGTACTTAACTTCTGATCTTGTCATCTCGGACAGAAAAGTATACTCACTCCAGAACTTGTGTAGTCCTGTTCTTTTATCAAAAACACACATAACTGATTCTTGTGATGGAGCAAGTTTATTTTTTTCTGTATAGATGTTCATGTACCAACCAGTAATACCCATGCCATCACTTGGATTTATAGCTGTCTTCCGAGAAAGAAACAACCACTGACCAACTTTGTGATTGAAAGCCGCAATAGAGGACGCGGCTTTATAGTCGTTCCATGTTCCTACTGATTTTTCCTTAGCAACATATTGGCCCTCTAGCTGGAGATTTGCCCGAACCTGATCAATAGTTATAAATGTAATCCGATTGTGTGCCAACAACGGAGCATACTTTTCAATACAAAAAGACAATTGCCGCGCCTTAAGACCTATAATCCTCTCTGGAGCATCGACGTCTGCAATCTTTGAACAAGGTGTTGCAGCGATGCTGTCCCAGATGATCATAATTTTAAACTCTTTACGCAACTTATCTTCAAATGCTCTTTTGATTCCAACCAGTGTCTCAATCATCTGGAAGAAACCATACACATCTATAATGATAGGTTCGTAGCGAAATCTTTTCTCATCAATCGCGAAAATCTGAATCCTTGAAGAACTATTAGGTACAACACCATCGTTCCTCATCGATCCTGAAGCATTCGCAGCTCCTTCAACATCGAGATAGACAATGATTGAATTTGGATATGTAGTCTGAAATACTTTAGCAAACTGAAATGCAAACGTACTTTTACCTGTCTCTGGAGTTGAACTCAAGACAACAGGTGCTGAAGATATTATCCCGCCTCCCAACAGAGCGTCTAAATGCTGAATGCCAAACGGTGTAATGTATGGCTTGGGCGCTCTCGCATACCCATACGTAGTTGCAATGGTGTGATCAAATGCTTGGCTTAATTTTTCAGCATAATCAACTGGTGCTGCTTCAAACTGAGATGAATCTAAGTTTATCTGTGTATCATCCTTTTTAGTTCTAGCCACAAACGCCTCCAGAATTATTTTGTGACCTCTTTATTAAGATTAGCTCTTGCAGATCTTGAACAACATGGACAATCATAGGAATCGGGTTTTAGAACTTTAACTTTGATTACATTAGGATCTGTACTTAGATCTGGACTATCTTCATTAACATACTGGATAAATTCAGAAATAATTTTATCCAGATCAATTTTTGCTTCTTCTGGGATTGACATATTTTGGATAACCTTTTCTTAGATGTAATCTTCTATGTCTTCTTTATCGGCGCGAGCTTCTTTATCGCCGGATTCTTCTTCTGGCTCGAGATCTTCATCGTCGAGCTCGAGATCCTCATCATCGAGCTCTTCGTCGAACCCGAGATCCTCATCATCGAGCTTATCACCTGATTCAAGATCCTCATCATCAAGTTCCAGATCCTCATCATCAAGTTCCAGATCCTCATCAGAAAGTTCATCTACTTCATCTGGAAGATCCTGTTCAATATCCGCAAGTTCTTCCTGTTCCTCAGGAGAGAGCGCGAACGCTTTGTTCATATCATCCACCTCTTGATTCTCAAATTCTTCTGGATCAATCTTTCTAATAACAATCAATTTTCGAACACAGCTCGAAGGATCTTCATACGAGTCCAAATCCAGTGGCCGGATAAATCCTGTATCGGTGCCACCCATCATCCGACCTACACGAATAATAGAGATCATAGAACATCAACTCCTCCTACAATTTATACTCCGGGTTATCATTTAAATCAGACTTAGCTGTAGAGACATCTAATCTCCCGACATTTGATAAAGCATTGCTTAACTTCTCAAAAAACACCGCTAAATCTCCACCACTATCTTTTAAACTCTCTTCAATCTTGCGAATATCAATAGCAATCATCTTAATCTTATCAATAGTAATATCGTTAATTTCTTTATGATAACGATGTTTAATACTCTCCAACTCAGCGATAGCGTTGAAAATTTTAGTTAAAAGCTCAATATTTATTCGCAAGACATCATAATATCTTCTTTTCTTAGCAACATCTGTTTCAACTTTTGCCAGCTGCTCAATCTGACGATTAGCATTCTCAATTGAAAGCTTGTGTGAAATAAGATCCGTAACAAGATTATCTAAGTGGTCGATCTGAGCCTCTAATCGTTGCTGTCTATTATCAATCTCGATTTTAATATCTGTTGTTGTAAGTACTACTTTTCCCTCCATAACATATGTACCTGATTTTTATACTCGAATCTCACTCAAACAAATCCTAATAAACTTTCTCAATTGCTCAACAAAACTAATCTGATTTATTCTGACCGGTATGAGAGTCATCAAATTGATATACTCGCCGCTTAAAATCAAATTAACACAATTCTCAGAAATTCTCGTCAAAATAGGTTGTAAATATCCATCTGAAAATACATTTCTAAACGGATACGATAGCTCATCCAAAATCACCGATTTAACTAGCTCTGGTTTTATGAACATATCATTATACGGTTTTGCTTTCGGATTCGCAATATGAACACACTTCATTAGCTTAAAAATCGTCGGCAACTTCTTGATTTTTTGAATCGTTTCTTCATTTATTAGATCATTGTTATAAACTTCAATCAATTTGTGTTCCGGCGATGAAGTCTTAATTGAGCGCTTGCCGCCACACTTAGCAGCTATATAAATATCCTGAAACTCATTATTAACGATAACATTTCTAAAAATCCGATAATTCATTCCAAGTTGCACGTATATCGGAGACACTTTGTAATATTGATCAACCTGGAGATTATATAAGACATCTCGATAAATTGACAATCTTGTTGAGGAATTTGAGGTACTTAAAGTGTTCTCAACACTCCAGAAATTGGTATAAATTTTACTAGTATCTTGCTTCTTCATAAAGTAGAAGTGAAAGATACTAAAAAACATGCTTCTATAAAATGAATCGATTTTTCCAACAGTTAGTGGATTAAACTTCTTTAATCCATTCCCGAGAAACTCCAAAAGAACATTGTACTTAATAACGTCCTGATCTAAATAAAATGAATTAACATAAACATTTACTAATTTCTCAGAACTCTTACGAATTCTCTCATAAACATTTCGAACTGTTGCTTGTAGAAATTTTCGAGCATCTGGGAGATGTTGCTGTAAGATATATATTAAGTAAGGGAACAGTATTCGTGATCGAAACTGAACATTAGACATTTTCAGTACATTCTCATTGTACATCGAAAGTGCGTTGGTTGTCAAATAAAGAAGAAACAGTCCACCAACCGTAGGTGAACGAGTGCTAATCTGTAGAAAATAATATTTCTTCAGGTCCTCCCAATATTGATCAACCACTTTAGAATCAATCACTATACTTTCGCTCTTCGATGCTCTATCGAACACATCATACGCGTGTCGATGCAAAAGCTTATAAGCAATATCTAAACTAGAAATTTCATGAGAACTTATTGCCTCGGCTTCAATTCCCAGATACACTTTGCCTCCCTCAACATCAAAAATACGAAATATTCCTCATTGAAAAATATTTCTATATAAAACTAGAAGATGAGGGTAAAACAGATTTATGATGAATATCTATTTCTCAAATCTTGTCCCTTATCAGATATTTTACGGCCAAAATCCATAGATTTGTCTCGTATTGCTTTCCCCAGCTTCTGTCCAAGATTAATAGTCCTGCGCCCCGCCCATTTTCCAACCAGTGATGTACCAGCTCCAACTCTTTCTAAACCAGCTCCAACATAAGGTGACGCCACTCTTCTAGCTACCTTCCAACCCTGCCCCAGCTTAGTACCAAGCCAGCCAGCAAATTTATCAAGTCTTTCCCCTTCTGAAAGTAGATTAGCAGCGATAACTGCACCCAATAATCGTTTCTCCATAATTACTTCCCTACCTCAGATGATAATGGTCTTTTAATACTTTCAGAATTAAATGTTAAAATACCTTCATCTCGAGTAAGAAGATTACTATCATTCATAATCGGCCACTTCTTGCCTTCGGAAACACTAAAAACCGATCGGGGTGTCTTTTCACCCCAATTACACAGAATACCAAACATCATTTCGTGAAGCGCTATCATAATTAACTCACCCCACTTATCTTCTTATCCTAAAATTTCTCCGAAGAAGTCTATCTTTTGTGTTTAAAATTAGATTAACTCCTCGTCTCACGTCCTCATCTATTGAATCTTCCAGCTTCATATAACCTCGACCAATCGCCGATTTGCTAAGAAAATTATCAATTTTAACATTTACTTTATCTGCTGTCTTGGCAAAAGCAGTCTGTTGAAATCTCTTATCAAGATCTCTAAGAAATCCTTCGGAAATATACTGTGCAATAGAAACCATGATCTTCTATCCTCGGACAAATTTGGTAGTTAAACTCAATTTATTATTTTTCTTAGATAACTCGTGATAAAGATCTATCCTCGGTCGATCTATCTAAATTGTGTAGTTCAATTCCTACAAGAGATTTATTTAGCTTTTTCGGCACCTCTCTTATATAGTGTCTTGGCTTTCTCAGCAATATCTCTCATGGAGGGATTGCGCGCCCGGAATGTAGCATCTGCCTTGCTGTACGTATCTCTAATCCTCTGAGCAGCTTCGGGAACCCTCTTATATAGATCCTTAGCTTTCTGAGCAATGTCTTCTACATAGGGATTGTGCGCCCACAATGTAGCATCTGCCTTGCTGTACGCATCTCTAATTTTCTGAGCAACTTCGGGAGCCCTCTTATATAGATCCTTAGCTTTCTGAGCGATGTCTTCTAGAGAGGGATTGTATGCCTGAACGCTTTATTTGCCTTGTCATATGCATCTTTAATAATACCTTCATTAATTACATCAGTCAACAATGTACAAATTACTGCTCCTAGTGCTTTTTTCATGATTTTCTACCTCCGAACAAATTTAGTAGTTAAACTTAAATTGAATTTCTTTCCCATATTCAATAGAACAATTGTTTCATAATCATTAGGTACTATTTTAAAATATCTAATAAATGGAACAATACACACTCGACCGAGTAGTTCATAGAATTTTCTAGTGTAAATATCAATATTAGAATCACCTACAATTAGAATATGAATAGCTTCACTGATATCAAAGAGATATCTTTTCATGAATTTCTTAGTTGTATCATCCCATAAATCTTGCCGATTTAAGACATCCTGATTTGTTAACGGAAAGAGCATATCAAGAGGCCTGGTATTAAATACATAATACCTGTCTTCAATAAACTCTATTACATAATGCCATGGTAATAGAGTCACCTCAAATTGAGAATACAATTCTCTAAATCTTTTATAAATTAAAAATAAATCAATCTTGGCAGAGTCCACCCTGGGCACAGGGTGTATAGGAAGGAAGGGGTTATTGTATGAATCGTATATGATTATGCCCCGCGGTCTAGATTTGAACTTATTTGAGGTTGAAGGGTGATCTTTAGCCGCTTCGACCCTGCCAAGATTGCTAATATCTTCTATGTTTATACCTTCACTCAAAAATTGATATGTCTCATTCAGATCGATTAACATAAGATTAGCATCGTCCTTATGGTAAAGAAGATTTTTAACGGCGAAATATTCAATTAGTGAACTCTTTTAACCTCCAAAATTACGCTTGAAATATTCGTAATCGTTCAACGTAATTAATTGAGCAGGAGTAATTGCATCTGGAGATGCAGCATCTGCAGCACTTGGAGCAGAATCCGCGACACCAGAAGGAGAAGTACCTTTGTTTGTGCCTTTGAAATGGTTTTCGGAAGCTTCGAGCAAATTCTTACCACCTGCTTTTAATCCTATATTACTCGACGCTTGATTGTTAATACTGGCCGCTGACTTTACATTAATATCTCCTGATGCTTGAAAATTAAAATCTGCCGTAGACTTAATATCAATACCACTTGCTTGTATTTTCAGCTTCCCAGTTGCAGATAAATTGATATCTCCTGCAGCTTCTATTTTTATTGTTTTAGCAGCTTTTATGTCCAAATTATCATCAGTTGCTACATGAACTCCGAGCTCATCAATTACGATAGTTGTTCTCGTATTATTAAAATATATGTGAAATGAGTTTTTGGGAATGTTCTTAGATGGTGAGTTCCCGTCATAAACAAGTATCAGATGATTATGTTTAGGTGTTCTAACAATTACATAGCAATCGTCTCTTTCTATGGATTCAAACGGCAAGCTCTGGGGATAGGCATCAGAAATCACTCTGTCAATATAAGCTGAGTTAATGTCATTTGCAAAAAACTTTACGATCACGGACATACCAGGTTGTAGTGGATAATAAGAACCACTCACACCAACGCTGGAAGGAGATATTCGATGTCGACAGACGTGATTTTTACACCATATGCCAGCTGAGTTTTCCATATGAGGCTGAATTTCTGGAATGTTTACCTTATATCTTCCCTGATGCAATAAATCCTTATCCGGCAAAACTGTACCAATAAACTCTCGATTTACTAGAGATTCTTTATCTGCCACAATCTTCTCCTTTTATTTTTTTCATTATACATATAGAAATAATTCTTACAACAAAAATATTTTTTTGGAGGAAGAAGAAAATGAGTGAATTTCTAGGTCTGTGTTTTATTATTCTGAATCTACTTGATGTCACCAGTACCAAGAAAATACTATCCCTTGGGGGTCGAGAAGACAATCCAATTGTAAGATTTTTAATGAAGATCAAACTATTTATACCGATTAAAATACTAGTAACACTGTTTCTCGCCGCCTTCATAGTAACTGATAAATCAGGCTTGACAGGATTTGTTCTCTGTGGTGTAATACTCTTGTTTGTGATCAACAATTATATTCAACTTTATCTATATTATAAAGAGAACTAGTTGCCTTAGTTATTTTATTTTGAAGCGTTTATTCGATTAATTAACAAATTCATTGCTGTTGCAAGCTGTGCACCAATTAGACCAGCAATTAAAAGATTCTTCCTGGTATTGGACTTCATAAATTTAGCTTCTGGAGTTAACTCTTTTCCAGTATCTTCAACATCTTCAAATAAGTAAGATACAGAAACCATAATTTCCATAAGCTCCTTCCAATACTAAACTTTAACAATTGGCATTGTCTGGCCGATCCTACCACCAACTTTGCCTAACCTAACAACATCATCTTCTGCTTTCCATTTTCGAATCCAACTCAAAGCTTTAGACCATGTCCATCCAACAAGAGCTCCACCCGCAGCCGCTCCAAGAAGTCCGACAATAATAATAGAAGCAAGTGTAGCTTCAACACCAAAATCATTAACTACAGCCCCAACACCACCTAATAATGATCCAATAGCTCCTCCTCCTAAACCACCAACTACACCACCTCTGATCCAACCATCACGTTCACCAGCGCGTCTAGCAGCTGTAATATAACCTTTAACAGCAGGATCATCAAATAAACCTCTATATGTTTCTAGTTCATTGGGAGCTAAAGATTCAACTCCATCTTGAACCACTTTCCTTGATAAATCAATAAATTTTCTAACAGAATCTATTTTAAAATATTTAGAAAGTGCTTCTTTTGTATCTTCAAATATTGATTCATTTATCAAAAATAGATTGGTCACCGAAATCATTGTTAAATCCCCTTTTCAATAATTTATGAACAACAAGACTCTTTGTGACTTCTACAGCATCGAGATCAGTATCATGTATAACCCTACCATTTTTTCAAGAGACAATAAAATTAGGAGAACAGAAATATGATCAAAAAAATAATAATAATATGGAGCATTGTTTTATTAGCGCTAATAGCAATTGGATACTACCTACTGAATTATACGGTTATTATTGTTGACTAGAAAACCGGCAAGATCTTCAATTAGATCTTGCCGAATTTTTTATTTGTATATGGGCAGATTATCACCAATATAATGATCTCTCAAAACTAGATAGTCTATCTGCTTCTTTTCTCACACGTTTAATAAAATTCCGAGCAGATTCTTTAGAAGGATCAAATTCATTAGCAAATTTTCGGGCAATATATTCACGTTTTTGAGCTTCGTATGGTCGATTCCAATCGTCCATGGTTTTAGAAAATGTGTCCTTCTCAGTATCAAGGTGATGACCCAATTCATGTTTAAAAGCTTTTTCTACTGGAAAATTAGGAAGATCGTCTCTTATTCGAAGTTCTCTATCTCTGAAGTTTGAAAAGAACGGTTTATGCAAATAATAACCAGCAATCTGATGCCTTGCGGTGCCAGGCGGCACATTTAAGTATGGAGGAATTGGCAAATTATCTTTATTATGTATTCCAAATTTAGTAAGACGATTTAAATCTCTTTTCTCAATACTTCTTGCGATCTTTCTCAGTTCTTCATATTTGGGGTGTCTTTCATATCCCTTGAGAAGCTCCTCTGGAGTGTTAATTGTTTCTCTCCCGGTTACAACTCTACGAATTACATTTTTAACAGGATCAGGTGTAATATCATCAGAATAATAGAGACCGGCAGCCGCTGCTCCCAGAGCATACTTCTCTTTATTTCTTCTGAGATGATCTAATATCTCCCCCCTCATATAAATAATTGACTACCGAAATCACAATTACATCTCCTCTGGCTTACTAATCTCCTTTACATGAACTTTTTCAGGTTCTGTCTTTTTTAGACGATTTAACATAGATCTTGCCGAATCCTCTTTTTTAGTATGCCAAATAGAGGTCACTTTGGCACCTTTGCCGTTTTTAAGAATGGCCAAATTGAGTATGTGTTTATTACCGTCTCTGTCATAAACAACTTTTCTACGATAAGTTTCAATGTCCTCTTTAGGAGGTTTGTCTTTAAGATCTTGAATGATATAATTCTTAGAGACCTCTACTTTTTCTACATGTTCTTTAGATAATTTATTAGCATTTTCAAATAGATGTAAAAGACTAATCATAATATCACCCACACAATTGTAACGAGAGTTGCAATGTTTACAAGAGACAATTGATCTCTCGATTTTTTATTTAGCTTTCGCTTCCTCTTCCATCTTCTTCAAACGAGTATAATAATCTGGAATCTCAGCTAAATGATCCTTCGCTATCTGTTGAGCAATAGCTTCTGAATCTGTGTGTTCTTTTTCTATTTCAATTCCCATTCTAATTTGTTCTGGATCAAACTCCGTAATTGGAACGTCTTTATGTTTGCCAACACCATGAATAAGAGCTGATAGAAGCTCGTATGTTACTCTGTCAAATTGGTGTTGGGAAATTCCCATTTTTTGAATAAATTTATAGACATCAACAAAATCAGGATAAGGATTCTCAGTGAAGAATTTAGTAATTGCACAACGAATCAAATCTTCATCTTCAGTGATGATACAATACTTTTCAAAGACCGAGAGCATAATTTCAAACCCTCTCGAAACATGTTATCAGTTTTTTGATCAGAAGTTATCGATTCCTGATCTTCGTCAATTAACTTCTCCCATTTATATCCACAATTAAAACATGTATAAAATATCTTTATATTGCCTATATAATGGCCTATAGTAATACTGTGACAATTCGGACAACTATAAGCAGTCATTGTGATAACTCAAGAGACTAAGAAATAGAAGAGTGTGGAGAGTTATCTCCACACTCTTCTTAAATAGAAACTTAAGCAAGATACTGAACCTTGGTAGTCCTTTTAGTGCCAGAGCCAAGATCGATAATCGTGTTGTCGGGAGCGAGAACATAATCAACCGATCCACCACTGTCAACACAGCGCATGATTGTTACAATCGCTCTCTTAGTAGTAGAGATTAACTTCCCACTGACATAATAAGCTGGATCGAAAACGACATCTGTATTGCTCGCTACCTTGTAACCAGTCGTCCCAGTGATTGTACAGAGTACATCATCAAGATTAACCGAAGTAGGAGGCGAAGAGGGAAGCTCGTCCAGACCAATCAGCCAGTAGTTCTGAGACGACAGCGTACGGGACAGACCAGCTAGCTTGGCGAGATATGCGGCTTTATCTATCACGGTCACTGTAGTCGGAGTGGTGTCAATTTCTTCCTCGATAAAGTTAGCCATAAAGTCCAGAGCCATAGCCGTACCACCAGATAAACCGGCCTGAACCTTAAAAATAGACTTCGCCGGGAAGAAAATTGGCTGATCACTAAAATCAACCTGTCCATCAGTGTAATTTGTGTTGCCAAGATCGACATATTTAATAGTTTTAAGAGTTTCTGCAGAAGCACCATACAACGTGCGAGTAATTGACAACACAACACCATGGGCCGTAGTCGAACCTGTAGACTGATAACGTACACTAGTCAGATACAGATTCCTGTTTCGAGGAACAGTATAAATAGCATTATAAGCCTGCAACGCCCCAGCAAGTACTACAGACTGAACCTTACTAAGATCAATCGGTACACCGGACGAAACTGTGCTGCTATAGAACACATATACTTTCCCACTACAAGTCGCCGATAAAGTGACTTCATTCACTCTTAGAAATGCCTTTGTTCCCGCCACACGAGTCTGACCATTAAGATCAATCGTCTCCGTAATCACGTCGTAGTTATCATCCAGACCAACAATTGTTACAGACTGAGTAGTGTCGTCAGCGTCAGAGGAAGAAACATACAGAAGTGCTCCTGCGGACGCGAAAGTAATTGTTTTGTGAGAGGACTCACTAGCAGTGAAAACATCACACGTTCCCGCTACAGCGGGAACAGAACCGATAATTTCCTTGGTGCTAAAACCCTCTACGTTACCACGCACAACTTCCAGATAAAAATCATTTGACATAGAAATTGGCATCGTCATGACTTCAAATTCCTCCCTATTAAAAAATAATTATTATTCACTCTTATTTTTTCTTCTTCTCACTAATAGTATTCTTTCACTATCGTAGTATTGTATTTAATTTTATCAATGTACTTCAAAAGAATCTTTTCAACGGCATTTTGAATCTTATCATTAGCGGGTGCTCCAGATCCTATGAAGTCAACAGGATATTTTGCAATAATAACCAGTGGAATGTAGTAATCTAAAGGTCCCACTAAAGAATAAAATCCAACAGGTTTTAGCATTCTTAGGAGAGAGATTGTCAACGCGTTTGGTGATTCATTAAGTAGTTTGGTGTCGATGAGCATTTTTGGAAAATCTTTAACAGATGTATAACTTTCTACTTTATCTAATACCGGCAAGAACTCTTTTAATAACTCATCACCAATAAAAGTACTGTAGTCTCTCTGTAAAATTGATAGAATATACGGATGTCTCTCCTTAAGATAATGCTTATAATAAATGTATATTGCTAATATGTGAAGTAATTTTCTCTGCTTGTCCAGATATATTTTGTCTGTGCCAATCGCGCGCAAAAACAATAGATACAGATAAGTCGAGAGCAACTTGTGTAGATCTTTATCCTGGCGCATCTCTGATTTATTAACTAGAACTGCCGCGCGAATAAGTCCAAAGTAAGACACGTAAACACACTCATCAATCGCTTCAGCCGACCCGGTTATTGGATCAACTCCAAGCTGTTGAGAATCAAGAACTACCCCGGCCAATTCATCGCCTTGAGTAATAAGAACTCTAACCACTACATTATCTGGCTTTGCTTTCGCAACTCCCAGATAAATCAAATCTTTATTTAAAAGATTTCTACACTGCTCTTTAACTGAATTATCTGGCATCTTGTTAAGATAGTCGCTAAAGTCCTGATTGAAGGTTTGATAGATAGGGAGGCCGGCTTTGTCTTTTTTGATAATTAGAATTTTCTGTTCATCAGATTTCAGAACAGAATTGACATCAGAATCGGAAAAGAAATTTGCTTGAAATATCTTGTTTACATCAGGCATATCTTGTGATCTCCAATCAATATTCAAAACTACAAGTCAGAAGTGCTGAGTATTTTGTTAATTGTAGTTCTATATGGAGCAATGATAATTCTCTTATTTTGCAGCGTGGGTATAAATCTGTCAGGAGTGAACTCCATAAAGGTTTTAATGTTATTCACCAACATAATCACCGGATACAACAGAGGTTCATCATAAACATCTAAACAAAAGATTGTGGGTCTTTGCACCCACCTATCATTAGTAAATTCATAAAAATCCGATTCTAAACGAAGAGCGGCGAGATTTGTGAAAAATACATTACTTAGAATCGGCTTAGAGAACTCTTGAAATATCTGCTTCACATCCGATGGTTGAGAATTAAAATGATCTATTAAAGAAACGCTCTGTCTTCTCATAGACATTCCCACTCTCACATTTTTATTATTTACTATTTTTATATAGAAATCATAAACTCAGATAACAATTTTTATTTTTCTAAAAAGAAAGGAGAAACAATGTTTGACACTCAAAACACAAAAGCATTGCACGAAGTGATTAACGAAGTTCTCTGGAATTGCAGCCTCCAGATACAAGGAAAAGACGTGGGAATACCTTTTATTTATGGTGCTCCAGGAGGTGGAAAAACATCAAGCATTCATCACCTTGGTAAGGAGTATGGATTTGGTGTCGTTTCCACACACCTAGCTCTGAAGCCGATTGAGGAGACCGGTGGTATTCCTCAGTTCGACACCATCATGATTAACGGTAAGCCAGTTCTTGGTACTGTTTGGTCATTTCCTGATATCATGAAAATATTGTACGAAATTTCTGAGGAAAAGAAGGACTCAATTGTTGTGTGGTTGCTTGACGACTCACACTTAATGGGACCTGTTCACATGGCTCTCCTCTATGAGCTTTTCTCAGAGAGATCTATGAGGGGTTATAAAATCCCCACTAATTGTGCAATGGTGATGGCGGGAAACACATCAAATAAATCAGGCGCTAAAACAATGTTTAGCGCAATTATCAACAGATGTGTTCTAATGCCCGTATACACTGATTTTAATGGTTGGAAAATAAATTTCGCTCTTAAAGAAGAGAATCAGATTCACCCGGCGTTTATCTCATTTCTTGGACATCAACAGTATCAAAAATTCTTCCACGAAGATGAGCAGGTTGATGTCGGTTGGGGATCTCCTAGATCTTGGACCCGCTTCTCAGTGGAAATCAAATCAAGAGAAGACTACTATCAAAAACCTGTCAGCTCAGACACTTGTCTCTATCTCGGAACAGGATATGTCGGAAGAGAAGGTGCCTCTGAATTCACAACCTACTACAGAATCTACTCTGAGTTCAAAGTCGATAACATTCTTGCAAATTACAAGATCTATCAATTCCCCGATGATCCTGTTAAGTTGTATGCATTAGCATACGCTCTAACAACAAACTATATTGGGAGAACTGATCGTGACAAAATTTTGCCAAATTTCTCTTATCTTATTGCGGGACTTATGAACCATGCCGCAGAACTATCTGTCATGGTCATTAAAGAAATTCATCAGTTTGAAAAAGCATCTAATAAGAAAAATCTGACAGATAAAATTATCTCTCATCTTTTGAAGCTAGAACCTGATTTGACCAGACAAATGTTGAAAGAGCTTGTTGAAGCCAAGAAAGAAAGTACTGGAGAGTAATTATATGGATGATCAAATCAAGAATTTGGTCAAAAAAGCCAAATTAAAGCTTTTCACAAACTCGATGATATTCTTTGGAATAGTGGCACATAGGTTCTCATGGAGCTTCGAAAAACTACAAGATGATAACGTCGAAGCTTTCGTCGAGTTCGAACAGGAAGATCTATCAAAACTCAGAAATGGAACAATCCATTTCAACACAACTATCCTTTCGAAACCAGACTACACCCATAACAACTTCATCTTCACCCTCTGCCATGAACTTCTTCACATTCTGAATAAGCATGGCCTGAGAAAAGAAGATAGAGATCCACGATTCTGGAGCGTTGCATGTGATCACGTCATCGAGGTATTTCTCAGAGAGAAATTAAGAGGTCTAATCAAACCTTACAAGGAAGTATACAATATAATTGAAGAATTATACTATAACTACCCAAACTGTTCTGCTTCATTCGCATACGATTGGTTAATGTCCCATCAGACTACTTTCAAAATTACTCAAAACACAGAGTACTCCGTGGATGTATTTGAAAATGGCAAATACCTTTTCTCTTCCAACTTGAACATTGGAGGTTTCTCAAATACATCCCCAATAGAATCTAATGAAAGTATCAAAACTCTGATTACTAACCAAGTCGTGGCGGAAGCTCGCGCCATTTTTGAAAACCTAAAAACAAGAGGAACTCTTCCAGGACAACTAACTGACTATTTAACTAGAGTCTTAAAAGTAGAAATTCCCTGGGAAACTCTTGTCGAAAAGGCAATCAAAAACAACGTAACAGTAAAACCAGATGAGAGAAATTGGAGAATTCTAAACAAGTTCTTTATACCACATAATATAAATCTACCTGGATATTCATCAACAGAAAGTGCAGAAGGTGGTATAGGAACTTTAATTACTTCACTTGATTCATCAGCATCAATATCTACTAAGGATTTACAAAAATTCTCTTATGTAGTTGCATCTAGTATGAACTACTATAAAGAGGTGATACTCTTAGTACATGATGTGACTATACATCAAGAGAAAAAATTCAATAAAGATAATTCTCACGAATTCTATGATTTTATTACTTCTCAAGGCTATCAAGGGCGAGGAGGAACATCTCATATATGTGTCTTCGATAAAATAGCCGAATATTGGGAAAAAGACAAAGATGAATTAAGCATGGTTATATGTTTAACGGACATGTATTCAGATATTTCATCAATTTACAAAAACTATGGATGGATCAAAAACAATCTTCCTCTCGTGTTCGTCATAACACGTGGTGGAGATACTTATATTGATTTTGATCCTATGTTCGGAAGTATAAGTCAAATTCAAATAACTTAAATTTTAGTTTACCGGCGAGATCTTTCACTAGATCTCGCCGGTAAACTTTTTTATTTCGCTATCAAATCAAATTCGCCGGTCTCCTATAAGACCTAATTGCCTTGAAACCCAATTCAACTTTCTTAGGTCTAGGAGTTAAGCGACGGTGAGATCTCTCCGAACTCACAATTTTATCAACAGGTGTCAACTGTGACCTAATTATCTTATTCAATGGTCTTCTTCCCAATAAATTCGAAATACTTGACTTCGCCCAATTAAATAGTCCTTCCGAAATAAAGAACTCATTACTAATTGATAACATAAAATTCACTCACCCAATTTCAGAATTTTTATTACCTCTTAGTATCTGTATATTCTCTTGCACCGTGAACTATAATATCCTCAATATCTGGAATATGACTCCGTAATTCGTCTGACATCTTTCCAGGATGTATATTTTCTCGCGATGCATATTTTTGCAGAGCTTTATATTCTTTATATTTATTATATAACTTCTTAACACCTGCCACAGCTGACACCCCAGCCACAGTTGCCAATACTACTTTCGCAAGAGTATCATTATCTATTGCATCTGAAGCTCCGCCCTTATTCATAATATATCACCAAATTACTTTTTACAGATACTCAGCGAGACCAGCTTCTCCCGCTTTAGTCTGGGCCTCAATCAGATTGCCATAAAGATTAGAAATCTCAGTAACATACTGAGATACAGCAACCTCAGTAAACACACGAATGTTCTTGTACGTATCCTCAATACTCTCACTAATAAACTCTTCAGGATGATTCAGAATAAAGACCTTAAGCTCCTTCTGAAGATCATGAACCGCGGAAATCGCCTCGCAAACCACATCCTCATGTGTCTCAACAATCTGAGCACCAGTAGACTCTAGAATGGCATTAACTCTGTCCAACATAGTTTATTTCCTCCAAAATATTAGTAGATTTTTTAAACAAACAGGTTATTTAATAATTTTGTTCGATTTCATTTTCCCGTATTCTTCAGTTTCTTACGAAGAGCAAGAGCTCCGAGACCAGCAGTGACAGCAGCTGCGAGAGCACCGGTCTGAGGTAGATCCATTTCATTGGGATTTAGAGTGAAATGTTCTCCCGCTGTCTTTTTAATAGCTGCAAGAGTTTTCTTTCCAGCACGAGCAAGATGCTCTCTTCCACCAATCTCCCTTTCCCTCCGTAACTCCTCTTCCGCCTGCTTCAGCCGCTTATTCACCTCCTGCATACGTCTCACCATTTCAAGAGCTCTATAATCCTTATCAGGCTCAGGGTGGTGAAGCTTATCATAAACAAACTCCCCGAGCTTACCTTGAGATAGAGTATCAATGGCACCTTTATAGAAACTCTTAGCTTTATCTATAATGCCTGCTTCAGTAATAGGTTCCTCGGAAATTAACCTCTCGATAGATTTCACAATAACCTTATTCACATCTGAAGACACAAACCTGGTCCTCCTAAAATAATATTTTATTTCATATTCTTCAGCTTCTTACGAAGAGCAAGAGCTCCAAGACCAGCGGCAACAGCAGCTGCGAGAGCACCAGTCTTGGGCAGATCCATTTCCTCAGGCTTCAGAGTAAAATGCTCACCAGCCTCTTTTTTAGCCGCAGCAAGAGCCTTCTTTCCAGCACGAGCAAGATGCTCTCCTACACCAAGCTCCTTCTCCCTTCGTAACTCCTCTTCTGTCTGCTTCAGCTTTTGGACCGTCCTACCCAGTCGCTTTGCCATCTCAAGAGTCATATCAGGCTTCTCGGGATGAATCTTATCATACACAATCTCTGCAGCTTTACCACTGGCCATGTCATCAATAGCCTGTTTGTAGATGTCGTTGAAACCTGCCGCTTCATTAATAGATTCCGTAATAATCTTATTCACATCCAAAGACATAGGTTTGATCCTCCTAAATAATATTTTATTTCATATTCTTCAGCTTCTTCCAAAGAGTGAAAGCGCTCATCTTAGACAGATTCATTTCCTCTACTTTCTCTTTTTAGCAGTCTCAGCCTAATTATAAGCCTTTTTAGCTGCTCCATCAATATTCTCATTCAGATCCTTCTACTTATCACTCAATTTCGCTTCTACAATTACTTTCTCGATTGGTCCATTAGTGGATAAGTATCGCTGAGTATAGTATATTTTAAGCCCTTCTCATAGGCAACTTTCTCAATATGGACCAGGTTCAGGAAGTCTCTGCTTACGCTTCTGTAGTGCCGCAAGTCCTGCAAGTCCTGTAACAGTTCCTAATGTAATCAGTGGGTGTTCTCTTACTATATCAACAAGTTTTCCTGCAATACTAGGACGATGCTCATCTGTGGAAGATTTTGCTACTTGAGCTACCTGAGCCGCCTGTGCTCGAGCTTTCGCTATCTGACGAGCCATTTGATATTTCGCTTCATCAATATCTTCTTGTGCTACCATCCCAGCTTTTGCTGCCTTCAATCTCTTTTTAGCCAGATCAAGCGCCATCTGTCTATCCGCCGCAGCCTCTGCCACCTTTCTATTGGGAGTAAACATCCACCTATAATCTCGTGGAAGAGACAGTGGTCCAGGAGTACCAGCAATTTTATCATAATCTGCGTTAATCTTCGCAACTGCTTGTCTATATTTTTCCTCCGGACTCATATCTGTTACATTAACTTGCTCTAGTAACTTATCAATACTAATCATTGTACTAACCTCGTTACTGCTTATTCTCCGCTGGATTCGGTGATTTAGTCTTAACGGGAATCTTAAAACCCGCAAGATTCTTCTTAAACTGCTTCACACCCGTTTCAAGCCCAACTTTTGTAGCATCAGCAAGTGCATCACCAGTTTGCAACATTTTTACAACAGCCTTCCTAGCACCAGCCTTAGCTGCTTCAATCATATCCTGAACAAGACCCTCTAAAATAGCAGACTCCGCTAGCTCCTTCTTAGCTGTCTCTCGAGAATCATCCTTCATCTGAGTAAGAACGTCAGCTCCTACTCCACCTGTCTTAATCTTCTGAAGGTCATTTTTATCAGCACCAGTTACAGCCTCGGTTTTCGTACCCTCGTGAATGGTAGAAGCATAAAAGTACAAAGATCTTTCAACATAGGGCAGAGTCATCTCAAAGAAGGCGACATTCTGTTCCCCCGTACTCTCTCCTTTATCTACACTGTCTAAATACTCGATGAGGCAACTAGTAAATTCCTCACCCTCAAAAATACAGGCATCATAAAAAGCATCAATAAGTGCCAGTTCTAAAATTGCTCGATCCATCTTAGATATAATCTCAAACATATCTCTTATTTCCTCCATAAATATGAATAATTATTAGGTTACCTGTCTATTTCCTCTGAGTAACTTCCTTAAACCAAGCGCCCCTACAGCACCTGCAGCAATACCAGCAGCAACAGGATGTTCACCAGCAAACTCCATGCTTTTCCTGGCACCAGAACCTAATGCTTCACCAGTTGCTTGAAGACCTTTCTTCAAAGCAATACCAGCGGCCTGGCTACCAGATATATCAGTATCCTTTACGTGTGGAACAACAACCTGACGAGCACCCGCTCCCGGAGGAGGAGCCTCCACAGGAGGTTTAGCAGTTGGAGCTGGAGGAGCTACTGGAGGAGCCTCCACAGGAGGTTTAGCAGTTGGAGCTGGAGGAGCGGCTGGGGGACGAGGAGGTGCCGCAGGCATCCCTGCCATGTATTTCTTGTGCAAATCATCAATTCTAGCCTGATCGGCTGGATTCACAGGACCAGTCTGACCATGACCCGCAACCTGTGGAAGCCTTCCAGTTTCCCGTTTGAACTGATTAAATGCCTGATTCATAGCATATTGATACCTATCACTAAGTCCTAGTCGCTTGGCAGTTGCAGCAACAGCTGGAGGTACTACATAATTTTGCTCGTATAGAAATTTAGTAATTGCAATCATAGACTATCTCCTATAACGTCTTAAATGTATAATCATCAGACAAATATTCAACATCCATTTGATCTTTGACTTTAATTCTGTAATGATATGTTGTATCCGGCGTTAAACCTGTTAAAACGACTTTATGTGAGAAAGTATATTTTTCGTCTAAAGCGGACAGAGCACCGTAATCTGTAGTTATGCCATACTCAATTTGAGTTGTAGTTGTTTCTGTAGAGACCCATGTTATTTCAGCAGTAGTTTCGGTAATATTAAAAGCTTTTACCAAACCTACTTTAGGCATAATACCTCCTAATTGGAAGGGAAACTTTACATTTTTCAGATAGAATTGTATCATTAATGGACTAGTTAGTGATGGAGTATAAGAGGCATATTCACTCTTATTAAATGAAAATGTGATAGAGTTATTGGGTAGATCCAGTGAGTATTCACTATAGCCCCTAATTATGTTACTTCCTTTGACTAGATTATATGAGTACTCTTCTGTTAGTTGGAAATCGGCCGGATCAAATTTAATTGTCAGACCTTCTTTGATTGTATGAAGAATTACTGTGATGTTATCGGCGAGATCTTTTGAAACCGACAAATAACGATCGGTATCTATTGAGATATTAACACCATCTGGTACTGGAATGGCCTCTGTGTCAACTTTATATTTCGAACTGCTATTCCCCAGAGTGATATAAAGGTAATCGTCAGCTCCTTTAGTCGCTGTAATGTTGTATCCACCAGTTGAAGTCTTGGTAACTTGATCACTGTTCAGAACCACATTATCAAGATTCAAAACTGTCTCAGAAGAAGTATCTTCATAAACAAGATAAGTTCTTCTCACAAAACCCTTTTCTAAGGTTGAGATATCTGAGCTTAGATGATTAATTATCTTACTCGATGGATAATCATTAATTGGCTCAAATCCAGTAGAAGGATTAATTAAAATGTCTATTTTCTCGACTACTCCAGGAATTTTGTCACTAAACATGAACAACGGCATCTGAATCATATATGTGATATCGACTACGACTGAAAATGAGCGCTGAGTGGAATCAGGAATGGAAGTTGTAATCGAGTCCAGTCTTATCATCGGGAGATATTGCATTGAATAGCAATAGTCGATATCTCCAGTTCTCTTATTTAGCTTCGTATAAAGATTACTAATTGAATGAATTGCCGGATTAAAATTAACTCTAGAAAGAAATTCGGCCGATACTTCTAAATAAGATGTCATCGTTAAAAAACTTATAAACTTGTTTATCGGCAACCATCTTTTGACCATTACGGCGACTTCTTTAGCTTGAAACTGAGACTCACAATTGATAGTTATCGCAATTGGAACATTAACCATCTCTTCCTGTACTAATAATGTGATCCCAGTTGTAGCATTATAAAGAACTGGTATCTGGTCCAGATTAAACCCTGGAATCTTTTGTGAAACATCTGGCCGTTGTCCATAGCTCGGAACATCATCATTCAGAGTAACAATTAAATTTGGAAATTCAAAATTTGGTTTATAATCTTGAGGTAACTGTAATGCTCTATTGCCCATGTTAAACTCGTATCTTTTTGCATAATTCCTATTTTGGAATATATAATTATCAAATAGAGTTCTCACGGACAAGAGTAGATCACCGTAAAAATTATGAACGTACAATAGCTATCACCTCTGTTTCACATATTTAAGACCGGCACAATCTATTCAGAAACTTCACTTGTTGACTTGGATCTTTTTCATTTAACGACTGAGCTTTAGCTAATATATCTTTCGACTTTTTATTAAACATAAACATTCCAAAAGGAGCAACAATCCCACTTGGATGCTCTGAAAAGACTCTCGCCGATTCAAAAAATAAATTACATATTGAAACCATAATCAAAACTCTCTTTATAAACTACAAGTAGCAAATGAAACAGCAATATCCTCAGTGCCTGGATTAGATATATAAATACTTGTCTTATTCCCTTTATAAGATAAATGAGTAACATTTTCAATTGCAGCATTAGTAGAGCTACCAAACTTAACAGAAACCCCTGTATCACAATGCATAATAAAAATATTCACGTCATCAACTATCTTGAGATCAACTGTCTCGGCCTCAACAACTACTTTCCCATGACCATATGCCAGAGGAAGATTATTAATAGTAACATCCATCAGGCGAAATGTTTCAGGAGGGGTCTGCTGAACAAAAGTGATGGCTTCCTGTATACGAAATTGATCAGCCATAAGCTATTATCTCCTTTTCTCATAATAAAGTATAGTTAACAAAAATGAACAGTTACAAACTTGTAAAAGGGTTCTAATTTTTTTTAAGAGCCGGCAAGATCTTTAACTTGATCTTGCCGGCTCTTAACTTATGTCAGTTCGACTTTAACCTGATCTCCCGAGCCCCTTCGGAAAATCAGATATACTCTATTAGAATCATCTGTGTCGATCCAAATAGCTGCTTGATAATCTGCACTGAGAGCGGGTTCGCTGGTCTGTTCATAAACCTTCAAAACAATATCCTGACTGCCATCATTACGATAGGCCCCGCTTAGAGTATAATAGGTAGAACCATCATTTGTATACTCCCACTCTTCAGTAGTCTCATTCCACCTGATAGCAACATTATTAGATGATCCCCTCTCAACCTCAAAATAAATATCACTTGATGGCACACCAGAATGACTTTGATTCATCTTAAAAGAGGTAGATGGTGTTCCACCAACATCAGCTTTGAGAAGTAGCCTACTAATTACGTCAGCAGAAGGAGCTAGACCAGAAAGTGTATCAGCAAGATCTGTGATAGCACCAATTGTATGACAACCACTGTCTGTGTTCCCGGATAGATCAGCGTGACTCCTAACGGGATTGGAGAAAATTGGCCTCGCGTCAAATATATCATCATTTGTTAAACTAGTCGTTGTAGACTGAACGTACACTAGTGCGATAGGATATCTGTTAGCGGGAATAGTTGGTAGAGTTGGATTAACCCCAGGAGTCCCATCAATGTTAACAACTAGTCCAGTTGGTGTCATCGCGACAACAACCCACTTCGCATTCGACGCAGGAGCAGAAATTGCGGGAGAGCTTCCACCTGGATATTCAACATAAGTAGCCGTCCCTTCCAGCCAGCTCCAGAATCCTCCTGCAGATATCTTAACCGTCATATTTGGCTCTTCCTGTGCACTGGGACAAAGAGTCGCCAAATTCCCAAATACTTTTCTATATTCATCACCATACAACGGAACATTCATGATTTAATCTCCTCCATCATAAGTTAATATTATCTATGTTCTCCAATCAAATTACGGAGAGGTGCCAGAAGTACCAGAGGTGCCAGAAGTGCCATCTGTACCAGATGTGCCAGAAGTACCAGAGGTGCCAGAGGTGCCAGAAGTACCATCTGCACCAGAGGTACCAGAAGAACCAGAAGTGCCAGAAGTACCAGCGTGTGTATACAGATCATCAAACAGAATCTTCAGCTCCAGAATAGCGCTCTGAACATCTGTAGACGTTAAACCACTGGCACCAGGTATAAACGTAATCGATGATGCAGGATGACATCCAGAAGCCGACGTTGACTGGAGATCTCTATGATCTGTCATCGGCATCTCAAAGAAGGGACGCAGATCATAAATCATATCATCAGTAATTATTGTATCATCATAAGTAACATAAACAGCCGCAATAGGAAATCTTCCTCGAGGAATTGACGGTAGAACAGGAGAAGTACCAGGAGTCCCCTCGATGTTGATAACACTTCCACTTGGATTCAGAGTAACAACAACCCACTTAGCATTTGGCGCCGCAGGGGCTGTAATTGTAGGAGAACTTCCTCCCGGAAATTCGACATAAGTCGTACCTGAAGATGTAGAATACCAGAATCCTCCTCCAGTTACATAAACTGTCATGTCAGGAGTAGTCTGAGCTTTTGCCCTCAAGTTAGCAAAGTTTAGAAACGCTCGGCTAAACGTCGATCCATAAGGCGGAACATGCATAATAATACTCTCCCTTCTCATCAATATTTTATTCAAAAAATTATTATGTGCTCTTTTTTAGTCTAGAAATGATTTCTTAGAGTCCCTGAGAAATGTGACTAATTAAGAGATCAATCTTTTGTTTTACCATTTCTGGAGTAATTAATTTAGAACACTCGAAGCTCTTATTTCTTGGACACCATTCCCAATCTCTGTTGAATTTTAGTTTTGTATCATTAAAACACCCATGACAAACACCTGGGGGTGGGGAGATACGATAGTTATCCTGTATAAATTCGAAAAACGGTTCGCTAAATCCTGAGATCATTATTACTTTCTTTTCAAGAGCCCAAGATAGCCAAGAAAGTCCTGATCCCAGACCAATGAAGAATTCACAGTTTTTGATTATTGGGACGATTTCTTCTATTGGTCGATTGAAAACCGGTAAGATCTTCTTAAGAGTTGGGGGACTTTTGGAAACAAAGACGACATCATAACCAAGATCCAATAAATACTCAACAATCTCCTGCCAACCACCCGGATAATTCCAATACTTTGCTTTCATAGTCGAATGCTCTGACACACAAACATACCTTCTTCCAGCCCAAGGAATGCTCTGAGTAACCGCTATCCTCGGCCTAATCTCTCGGTATGGAAGTCCAAGAATATCAGCCGCCACCTTCTGGAGAGGAATCTCTCTCCAGTTTTCCTTGTTTCTATTATGATCATTATCAAAGCAACCAACTTTATAGTGCGCGTATAAATTTCCGACCGAGACCCCAGGTTGAACAAACTCAATCTCTGGATATACCGCGCTAAATAACTGATTCCAGAAAGTAGATACTACGATTTCACATCCCCATTTCTGCCGAAAAACATCTACAAAAGGCATCCACGCAATATTGTCGCCCAGAGCTTTGCTTTCGAAACTAATAAAAACTCGCCGATCTTTCAAATCTAAATCATGACTAAATGTTTCGTGATTAGACGATCCTCTGATTGACTCTGCTTCTATTCTCCATGGAACAAAATACTTAGCACTAGGAGACGCCCAATAAACAGCAGATTTAGATATTGCTCTCAATGTTGATCTATATTTTACTGACTTGTCAGAAGAGTCAATAAATCTTACCTCATAAGTGACATTTCTGTTTCCAGAGATCTCAAATCTAGCTCCATCTTCAAAGCTAACGCGAATTGAATCTTTAATAGGAATCTCAAATTGTCCACGTTTGAAATTTTTATGTCTTTCACTAATCTCCAGTAAATGTAACTTGGCCGTCTCAACTGCACAATCCCAAGAAAATTTTGTGCGAATGTAGTCAGAACCTATTAAAGCTCTTCGCCGACATTCATCCCAATTCTCATAAATATATTTCATATAAAATCTAAACTGCTCAAAATCCGGCTCATAATAGCATCCTGGAAACCCTGTGGGAATAGGATAAATTAAATGCTTAGTATCAACCATATAAGCAATATTCTTTGCAAAATCAACTTGAGCAGAATTGTTTGAACAAATACTAGGTATTCCACAGGCAAGAGCTTCAATAAGAGGAAGATTCCATCCCTCAGAACGTGAGCAACTTAAGAAACAATGACTAGATTGAAGCAATTTAATATACTGGTCTCTAGGTGGAAAATGTAAGATTGTAATTCTTGAATCGTTTAATCTTTCGATTTCTCTTAATTTTTTTTGAGAGTTAATTTTATCAAATTGATTATCAGCGGACAAGAGCAATCTAACATCTGGATATTTACTCTGGGGGAATTCGTCTAACCAACATTTAACCATTTCCTCAGTTGATTTTCTATATTCCCATTTTCCGAAAATTGCAAATGTAAATTTATCGGCGAGAGCTGAATTTGATACTGGAAAGAAAGCGTTTCCATCAACACCTTCAGGAACAACATAAACTCTATCCTCTGGAAACCCCTGTTCTATCGTACACTTTCTCTGCCACTCAGATGGACACCAGAAGTAGTGCCAGTTATCCCTGATGTGATTAAAGAAACTCTCTGGTTGAAGCGTCGACTCATAGACGTTATAACAGATCTTTATACCAGCATACTCCTCATAAAACAGCGGGTGGCCACTGACCTCTAACACAATATGAATCGGCACCCCTACCCCATCATGCATCTTCTGAAGTCTTGACCAAAACTCAGTAGCATGATTTGCATAACCAGTTTCAGCATTCGCAAATGTATGAAACTTAATGTTCACTTACGTCTCCCTTTTCTCTATTCTATTCTTCAATCACAATACTATACACGTTATTGAATTTCTTAATCAGATCTTGCCGCCAATCAGTTGGATCCAAATCTCCCACAATATTATTAGATACATATTTCGAGTTATCCTTTGTGACACAAATAGCATGGCCGCGCCCACCATCATCAGAATATAAAAACACTAATCTAGCATCAACACAATGCTCTCTCCACCACCATCTTGCTAAAGCGGCCGCTCCATCACAATCATCTTCTAAATCTTTATCAATAATTGTAATAATCCAGGGAATCCAATCTTTATAATTATCTTCCCTCCACTTAAACTTACTCATTAGCTCTTGAATCGAAGGAATATTCAAATACTCTTTCTTCTTAGATAAAGCGCTAGGAATCTTCCAAAACCTGAACAACCAGTAGAAAGAGTTTACAATAGCCGACCAAATTGGACACAAGATCTTATCCCATAGCTTTGTAGAAAATAATTTAAAACCTTTCATATATTCTCCCCCTACCTCATTAACTCCCTAATCGTTATATTCCCCGCTGCAGCTGCTACTATTATAACTTTTGTAACTCTGTAACCTTTGAGATTAAGCGAAAAAGACTCATTGAGAACAAGAGTAAAAGGTGGTAAATTTGATATAGATTCAATATAGCATGTGAATTTAGTGCTGGATGAGCCAGTCACTCTGAAGAATTCAACTTCACTACAATTCCCAGGATCTACCAAATAGTGATGCTGAGATCCAGCTCCCGCAAACGTGTAAGTAGTCTCTCAAGAACCCCAAAGGAGTAAGAGCTGTATTGCCAGTTGATTTGATATATAGTTTTGATTCTGTGCAAGAATAGGATTATACAAGGGGAGATCAGACGTTTCAATTAAAGTCGGATACGAAGATTTCACAACTGGTTCAAAATCATCACCCAAGAACCCCAAAGGAGTAAGAGCTGTATTACCAGTTGATTTGATATATAGTTTTGATTCTGTTGAATTATATAATGGTGCAACAAGCTTAACGTATGTGTCTCCACCTGTAATAGGTGTAACGGCAAAAGCTACTTTCGTAGCATCTGCTGTTGCCTCCTCATAAGCAGCATTAATATCTGCAGCAACAGTTTCAGCTGTCACAGCGACGCCAGTTGTGAGAGAAACTGTTATCCATCCTGGATTATTATTACATTTAAAGATAAATGTATTATCAGCTGTAGTAATAGTATAAGGAGAAGCGTTATCACTTATAATAAAAGCATTAAGGAATTTTGCCACAACAGGATTTACATCATTTGTTGTCAGACCAAGAACTGTATGAGCTGAAGTTCCAGTGGCTGCGATGTAGATGGCGCTGAAAACATTACTACTAATAGGAGCGTCGATCCTAATTCTTCCACCTTCAGCCGAAGCAACTGTACTACCATATGCAGTATTGATATCATTAGCAATATCTGTTGCGTGTTGAGCAGCTCCAGTAGTTAGCGAAACTGTAGTCCAAGCATCTTCGTCGTTAAACCTTAGAACCAATGAATTATTGGTCCCAGTAATAGCAAATGTTTCTTCTTTCGTACCTATGATAAACGCTCTATTATCGAGTACATTAAGTGTTTGAACGGCTTGATTTGGAATAAAAACTGTATCACCATAGTATACTGGTTTGGTGTAGTTATTGATATAAGTAGGCACTTGAAACCTCCTAATTCAAACCATGTTTACTTTTTAGGAAAGCGGCGAGATCTAATTAAAGATCATAAACTATGGACCCTTACTAAGCTCTCGCCGGTATATCATACATCAATTAATCTTATCACTTCCTGTATTCACTAATAAATTCTGACTCTCAAATAATTTCAGAAGTACTTGTAAATTATACTCTTTTGCCAGACGAATCTTCTCAGAGAGCTCGACATCAGGGTCTTCATAAAGCTGCTGACCAACAACAGACACATTGGGATCGATTCTCAACTCAACTAACCTCTTCAGCCTATTCTCATAGTCTTTTTCTGCTCTCTGAATCTCCTGGAAAGCAACAGCTCTTTCAGATTCTTCCTCGATCTTAGTTCTTAGTTCATCCTCAGTAATTAGATTCTTTTCCAGCAAAATCTTCTCTATCGCAGCTGTCAGCACATCGATGTAGTACAACCTATCTCTGAGCTTCTGCGTCGACTGAAACAATCCAACAAATTCACGTCTGGTAACAAAAGTGTTCCCAAGTTTTTCAGCTTTAGCAATCTTCTTCTTTTCCTCTCGAATCATCTGCCGTTGAATATGACGTCTCTGTTTTCTGTTGTACTGGCCATCTTCACTTAAATTCTGGTCCTCCATCTTCTCCTCCAGATGATCCGCATCGTTCTCTTTCTTCATTTTTCTTCGCCTCCAAATTTTCTACATTGACAAAGTCATTATATAACTCTTAAAACATCGCTTACACACTTTATCTTCATATCTATCACGATACTGAATAATAACTTCATTAAATGGCCCATCAATACCACACTCTGTTATTGAATTGGGAATCCCATCAGTAACAGATACATAATGAATCTTATCATCAAATGGTGTTCTCACTGTTATAAAGTTAGACGACATCATAATTATAACTCTCCTAAAACATTTCAAGTTCAAGGACCTAACATTGTTCCACTTAATCTCGGCGGTCTTGATGTCGCAATGGGCATAGTAACAATCGGAGCTGGGATCTGTCTCATTATCACAGGCTTAGGAGTGACAACGGTAGCTAATCCAACACTCGCTCCTAGAGGAGGGGGTAATCTACCACCAATAACATTGCGAGATCTGTACATCAAAGATATTGCTTCAGTCATATAAACACCAACTGAAACCATAGATAATCTCCTTTTTATCTATTCTCAATTCCCGCTTCAATAGCTTTCTTAAGACCACCACCAAACTTCCTGCCCCAAACATCACCAGAAATCTGCTCTCTGGCCCCTCCACCAAACTTCTGATTCCATACTTGCTCAGGAACCTTCGTCGGACCAGGTACTGTTGACAAACCAGACTCAGAAGAAGATGCAGGAGCATCAACAGGAGTAGGAGGCTTAACAGCTTGGGGAGCTGTCTCTCCCTGCATCATCATTTGATTTCTCTGTGCAAGCTTACGTTTCAGAGCTTCGTCTCTCAGTCTCGCTAATTGTCCATAATCCAAATTCTGTTCATTAATTAGATAACTACTGATTGAAATCATATTGAAATACCTCTCTCTGTTTTTCGTCTACAAATTTCTCTTTGACCCCGTCACAAATCAGTGTCTTTTAATAAGTATTTTTGCGCGACGATACTTATTATGAGTTTTTGAGGTGTTATCCTTGGTATTCTATTAATAAATTAAATTGTTCAAGATAAAAGCCAGGTCTAAGATGTTTAGCGGCGAGATTCACACAATCTCTAAATGTCTTTTCTTTGACATAGCTTATTTGGAGTGTATCCAGAAACTGGGCGGTTCTCCTCTCACTCTTGGAGATTCTTTTTCCTTTACAGTATCTACTCGTCTCCTTCAACTCCAAGTAACTTCTCGCCAATATAAACAAATCCCATAGCAACAGTAGAAAATAGCGAAGCAATCAATAAGAATATAGATGCAAAAAGATATGTAATAAAATTATTTATTGTTCTCAGTATTGACAGCATTGTCGTTTTTCCTTGCCTCTTTCTTTGCTCTCCTACAATCAGGACATCTTATTGGATCCGGAAAACCCTTATCCGCATAAAAGCTCTGCTCACCTTCTGTAAATACAAATTCCTTCCCGCAAGTTTTACAAGTCAACTTTTTGTCTGCCATTTTTCCTTTCCTTTTGAAACCTTTCTTTGTTTTTATTCTTTGTTCATTGAATGAACTGTACTATTATGAATGTGTTCTACCTCAATATATCTTTTAACACCTTTTTCATCTATTATATATAATCTCACATCTTTCTGATTTATAGCTCCTCGAGTATCAATAATCTGCTGCGTCTGCTTCTTCAGATCCGTCTTCATCGAAAGTTCCACATAACCAAACGCGGCCGATCCCACTATCGTAACAACCGATAACCAAGCTATTACTGCATTCAATCTCATTAATAGGGTCTTGACATTATTATTAAGTTGCCGAATCAACTCCTCCTTCTCACTCTTATGAATGCTTTCAGATATATCCAACTTATCCTGTTGTTGCTTCATCCTAGTTTCCGCTCGCTGCACAAAATCATTCACTATCTTTTCTATTTCATATTGATCAGGAAGCGTCGTCAATTTATCTTTAACAGTGACTGTCAACGATATAGTTTCAATTAAGAGTTTTTCATACTTTTGAACAACAACTTCATAATTCTTAAATGCCATTTTAAGTAAGTAGGAGAGTGATGGGGCGTGATCATTCTGCTCGTCATTCTGAAGCATCTACGAAGGACCCCCTCTGAATTTTCGAAGATCTTCAAGTGATATATAAAAGGTCTCCTCCAAGTCCGATAGTTTTTCGAACTTGTTGTTATTAAAATCATTCATCTGTTGAACAAGAATCATTACTTCGTGTTGAAGCTCTTCGTACATTCTTGCTTGTTCTTTTATCTTATTCTCCAAACTCCTACGTTCGGTTGTGTCATAAAAACTTGCCACAATATATTCTCTATTATCATCATCTTCATCAACAATTCTTGAAAACATAATATCAATTGGTACGCGCTCAACATTACTACAAGCGCAAAAAATGTAAGCGGGACCAAACCACTTGTGATTTCTCTCAATCTCTTCACAGACACTAGCAAGAGTAGTAGGTTCATCAAAAGATAAAAACGTTTTCACATGTCGACCCAGTACATGCTCTTCTATAGTAACCGACGGGGGTGACTTTGCGATAGTAAGAACTGCTTTATTAGCGTAACTAACCGTACCATCTAATTCAATAATAATAAGACCATTTTGAGAACCCTCTACCACAGTATAGAGGCGCTTAATCTCGTGTAGTGTATCTTTATATTCTGTAATATCCCGTATTGTGCCCTGTGTGCCGTTAAAGTTACCATTTTCATCATATTTAATTTGGGCATTGACAGAAACAAATACGATCTCATTATTTTTATTTAGAATCTGTACTTCTTGATTATATAATCTCCCTCCTGCGAGTCTCAGACGATTTAAAAATTCTTGTCTTCCGTTAGGATTAACGAATCTATTCTCAATGGACTGACCAAGTACCTTGCTCCTATCGGCATAACCTAATAGTCCCAGTGCTGAATTACTTATAAATGTAATTTTTCCGTCTTTGTCTGTCTGATAAAAACCATCCTGAAGACTATCTAAAATATCGAGATATCGTTGTCTGCTCTTAATTAGTTTTTCTTCAAGCTCTTTGCGCTCTGTAATATCAAATCCAATCGACTGATATTCTTTAATGTTACCATTCTCATCAAAAATTGCGCGATCAGACCAATGCATCCACCTTATCTCACCATTGGGACCTACAACTTTGTGATCATAATGGTTGTATGGTTTTTCTTTGGTCACTGATTGGAATGAACTCTTCACAAAGTCCTTGTGTTCATCAGGAATAAGATCTAAAAATGTCTTCCCAATAAGATCTTCTGCTTTCTTATTAAAAAAGTTACAATACGCTGTATTTACAAATGTTAGTATGCCGTCCGGTGTAAAGCGGCAAATGAGCTCAATTTGATCCTCAACAATTGCTCTATATCTCTCTTCACTGAGCCTGATTTTTTCTTCTTTAATCTCATCTTCCGTCAGATCCCTGATTAAAACAACATCAAATTCCTTTTCTTCAAGAATTATACTTGAAACTCTCACAAGAGCGAAAAAAAGTGTACCATTCTTTTTTCCCTTTGTTCTGATGGGTTCACAAGTTTTCTCCGCATTAGCTTTCGCCGCTTTCAAATTAAAATCTGGTAAAAAATCATTAATTGATTTTTGAATAATTTCATCACGTGAATATCCAAACAACTTAAGCGCTTTATTATTAGCATATACTATCTTTTCAGATTGATAATTATTAATAATTATAATTGCTTCACATACAATATCTAATAATTTTTCATATAATGAATATTGTTCAATCTCCTCTCTTCCCAATAGGCTCATAGCAACAGTCCCACTAAAACCCCAACACCTAAGCTCCCTATGCCAATCATTATCTTACCCCAGATAGATGGTTTTTCATTCTCAATCTTCTTCTCATACGCTTGTTTTTGCGTCTCTAGCAATTTTTTATACGACTCAACTGTTTGCTTAGCAACCCCGAGCTGTTCCTGTTGGAGTTTATTCGCCTCCTTTAATAAAGTAATCTGTTTTTCCAATTCTTGGTTAGCCTGTTTAAGAAGCTCAATCTGTTCTTGATAATCTCTAGCATTTTCTAGCTCTACAACAATTTTGGCCGCATCAGACTCTTTAAAACATACAACTGACTCTGTAGTTGTAGTAGAAGATTTGATATCGTCACAATAACTAATTGATGGGAGGAAAACCAAGATTGTTAAAACGATCCCTAATTTCAGTAGATGAAGTAGGCACCTTTCTCTCTTTAATTCTAGTTTCAACATCCCCAACTCTCTTTTTTAGATTGTTATATGTTTTCTCTGAATTTGCGATCCTATTCTGAAGTTCAGTAATTTGTTGGTCTCTAATTTTCAATTCTTGTGTATATCTTTCTTCAATAGTTTTTATCTGACTCTGAATAAGATCTTCAATTATCTTAGAGACATAGTCTTTACCGAATGAATTAAATGCGAATATCATACAAAGAACTATTATCAATCCCGTACCAATTATTGCAATTGGTATCTTATATTGATTTAGTAGTAAGAGTAAAAAACTTTTCTTTGACTCGTCCATAAAGCCTCTTTTAGTGTTTATATTATTTGAAACCGGCGCGAGCTGAAAAGTAGCCTATTACCAGAAGCTGATTCCATCTTTTCCATTTTTATATTTCTGACCGTTTTTATAGACCTTAGTTGCATATGAATAGTTGACATCACAGAACGAAAGCCATTTTGGGTTTTTAGTTCCAACCCAGGTGCCACCTCTGACACAGTGAGATCTCATATCTTTTTCGTCACAAGTGTACGTCTTATCAGCGAGCTTCGATTCGTAAACAAACCAATAACCACCGTTATAATAACGATATAAATCAGATAGTCTTGTGCCACATTTATTTGTGAATGTTAGCGGCTCGATCTGATACTTGTTCTTAAATTTAACACTTGATCGCTTCATATATTTATCCTTGATAAGATGTATATAAAATGCCTGTGCCCGAATATTGCTTTCGGCATTATATGGATTCACTGGAAACTCCTTCTGAATGACAGCTACAATGCCAGTAGAAGGAGTTAGCTGAAATAGTCCGATCCCACCATCAAAACTCACCACATCCTGCCGACAGTTACTTTCGACCATTGCACAACCAAGATTATACCACCAAGGATACTCCAGACCAAGATATCGAATTGAATTTGATCTCACTTCCACTATGTAGTTTTGACATCTATCTGCAGCTCTCGCCGATACCAAAGACAACAATAAAATAGCTAAAAATATTCCAATAATAGCCAGTATCTGCAGAGTACGATCGAAGAAAAACATGATCATCTAACCTCAAGTTTCACTACCTGTGTGAAAGCTTATTACAAAATTATACTCAGAACAAGATACAACTCAACCGCCTCTGGTCCAGCCGAAGATAATAATAACATACCAAGCAATAATCATCAAATTATTTGTCAAATCTTTCTCTTGTGAAAAATCAATATATGGAAATAGAAGTTTTCTAGTTAAATGAGCATGAACTACTGCTACACTCACTAAAATAAGTTTAGTAACAACAATTGATAGTAATCCAGTTTTAGCTTCTACTGGAAAAATATCACCAGGAACAAATACAAGTAGTAAAAAAATAGTAAAAAGAGCGAAAATATCTAATCCAACCCGCTCTAACTGTCGAATAATCTGTTTCATAAATAAATGGCCCTTTCTTCCAATTCAACCCGCATAATAAAACGGCGAGAGCTGGATAAAATAATACATTTATCCAGCTCTCGCCGATATACAAGAAGAAACAACAGTGATATATAGAATTCTCCCGTGCTTTTCATTGTAAAAGAATTGATAGTTTCCACACCGTCTTATCTCTAACCACCAATCCACAACTCATCTTATTTACCCTAATTCTATATATCATTAGTACTGTATATACAGTAAATCCTGATCAGAAGTCCAAGTATTCGTTGTTGAAATATCATAATATGACCAATGTGGATAACTTGATGTTGGTTCCAGTTCTTTAATCTTCTTCCCCAGTTTCAAGACCTGCTTGAGAAGTTCGATCTCTTTTTCAAGCATTTTGATCCTGATTTCTTCTTCCTTCTTCTGTTCCCTCATCTGAAAAATGTGGGCATTACAATAACAATTTGAGATAATCTCATGGGGCCATAATACTCGACCATCTCGTCACCTCCCTATCGTTACCCACCCCCAAAAGAGTATCAAAGAGGTTATGTAGATATTTATATACATATCAAGAAACAAATTGTTGGTCATATTGCTTACCCGCCTTATTTATTCGCCCCATTAACTTCTGCTATCTATATAGCAAAATAATCTCTCCACTTTTATATTACCATCTTTTCAGACGGGAGGGACGCGACTCACAATACTTTATTCTTCTGTTACAAGCTCACTATTCGCTGCCTGTTCAATATCCTCAATAGATGGTATAACGCCTTCTTGCATTATCATTGGAAAGCAACATTCTCCGCCATATACACCATCAACCCATTTGAAGTCGATTGTGTTGTTTCTGAAGTTAATTCCAAGTATCTCTATTTTCTTTCCATTTGATAAAGTTATTTCCATGTTAACCTCCTTTTAATCTAAAATCGTATATTTGAAAATTGTTGTAATTGAACCTGTGTAGTTAGCATCTGGGTCTATAACTATCTTTCTATTCGTTCCATCGTGGTTTCTAGTGGGGGATAGGGTGAATACGGAAAAGGCGGAGCATGAAATCCATTATCGCCATTGCCGTTTTCCCTCCACGGTTGCCGGAGATCAGGGTGGTGATGGCGGAGGAAGAGTGTATGAGGTGGTAGAA
>Ga0209720_1000245_pt1 | contig 59545 bp, 43 predicted proteins | sample AD_JPNMR3_MetaG_FD_184426 | JGI IMG/M metagenome (GOLD analysis project Ga0209720, IMG submission 184426) | Active sludge microbial communities of municipal wastewater-treating anaerobic digesters from Japan - AD_JPNMR3_MetaG (SPAdes) (version 2) | ecosystem: Engineered > Bioreactor > Anaerobic... | reverse complement strand
GTGGCCCCATGCTCTGGCAAAGACTCTTGTTCGGCACGTTGATGGTGGCGGCGGTCGTGGGAATCGTGGCCGTGGACGCCTGTGTATCGGCTCCTGGCACGGGGGAGATTGTCCCCGGACGGTTGGCCGCCCTGCCGATCACGCTGCTGGCCCTCCTGCTCGTGGTCCTGGCCGCCTTCGAGATGGGCCGGCTCTGCCAGGCGGGCGGACATCAGCCGGCAACGGCATGGGCGGCGTTCGTCGCCGCGGGTCTCGTGCTGGTCCCGTGGATCGAGATGCATGAGCAGCTCGGCCGACTCGGTGCGCTGTTCTCGCCGGCCGTCCATCAGGTCTCCCCGACCGTCATCTGGCTGGGTGGCGGCGCGCTGGGCACCTGTCTGGCTATCCTGATGCGACGCACCACCGACCGCGCGCTGAGCAACATCGCCGTGACGATCCTCCTGTTCGTCTACCTGGGGTTGCTGGGCTCGTTCCTGGTGCGGATTCGCTGCCTGGCGCCCGGGCCGGCCGGTGCCCTCCTGCTGATCTATGCCGTGCTGACGGTCAAGGCGGGCGATATCGGCGCTTACTTCACCGGGCTTTTGTTTGGCCGGCACAAGCTGGCCCCCTGGCTCAGCCCGGGCAAAACCGTGGAAGGCGCCGCGGGAGCGATCGTCCTGGCCATGGCGGTTGCCGCCGGTGGCGTGCTGGTCTGGCCGGCGGGGCTCGCCGTGCCCTTCACGCCGCTGCAAGCCCTTGGATTTGGGGCACTTATGGCGGTGGTCGGCCACCTGGGCGACCTGGTGGAATCGGCGTTCAAGAGGGACATGAAGATCAAGGATTCCGGCCGGCTGGTGCCGGCGTTCGGGGGCCTGCTCGACCTGTTGGATTCCCCACTTTTTGCCGCACCGGTTGCCTGGTTAGCCATGACATTACGGGCGGGGATCGATTACAATTAGTTGTAAGCCGAGACCAGATCAGACATCGCCCAAAAGACTGCCCCCAAAGGTCGGGGACACGAGCTCGGCGAGGCCATAGGAGACCGAAGGCAAATTGGAACTTACCATCACGCTCGAGGACGCCGCCAAACGAGCGGCCCTCTTCGGCTCGGCGGATCGACACCTCCGGCTGATCCGCGGCGCTCTGGGTGTGCAAATCTCCGCCCGGGATTCCACGCTGAAACTCTCAGGCCACGCCCGAGCGGTGGGCCAGGCGGCGAGCGTTATTGAAGACCTCCAGCGTCTGCTGCGCGACCAAGACTATCTCACCGATGAGCAGGTCAGCGAATTGATTCTCGCTTCGCAGCAAAACTCCATGAAGGCCGGCAACGGCGACAGCATCGAAGTGTACACGCGGACGGCCAACATCCAGCCCCGGACCGAGGGCCAGCGTGCGTATCTGGAAGCCATCCACGAGAACGACCTGGTGTTCTGTGTCGGGCCGGCGGGCAGCGGCAAGACTTACCTGGCCGTCGCCATGGCCATCTCCATGCTCAAGGCCGGCAGGATCCACCGCGTCGTGCTCGTGCGTCCGGCCGTCGAAGCGGGCGAAAAGCTGGGCTTTCTGCCCGGCGACATGCAGGCCAAGGTGAATCCGTACCTGCGTCCGTTGTTCGACGCGATGTACGACATGATGCCCTACGAGCAGGTCGCCCGGTTCCTCGGCAACGACGTGATTGAGATCGCTCCGTTGGCGTTCATGCGAGGCCGCACGCTGAACAACGCGGCCGTCATTCTGGACGAGGCCCAGAACACGACCGCCTCGCAGATGCTCATGTTCCTCACCCGCCTCGGGCACAACAGCAAGATGATCATCACCGGCGACGACAGCCAGATCGACCTGGAGCGTCCCGAGACGAGTGGCATGACCGACGCGCTGCGCCGGTTGGCCGGCGTGCAAGGCATCGGGATCATCCGGCTGAGCCAGGAGGACATCGTACGGCACCGCCTCGTGCAGGACATCGTACTAGCCTATGGAAACGGCAATCCCCGGCCGCGGGTTGGCGGACGGCCGCGGGAGTGATTTTATCGGACTGCCGGCCCTATAACTGGCGCCAACAGTCCGGGTGGACGATGAAAGGATGGGTGCGACACCCGCCTGGTGACAAGGAGCAAGCAGCCCGGGCCGCCTTCGGTGGCCGGGGCCGACGCCATTGAGCAGCCGTCCCAAAACATCCGAAATACGCCGGCTCGAAGCCAAGCGGCAGCGGAACGAACACCGCGGCAGCATCTGGCGGCGTACGCTGTCGGGCATCAACCCGTTCGTGGTGCTCATCTGGATCGGGTTTGCCGCCGCCATCATGCTCATTCTGCTGGCCGGCGGCGAGTCCCTGCCCTATAGCCTCCAGCAGAAGATCGGCCAGGACAAGTTCGCGCGAGTGGCCTTCGAGATTGACGATCAGGCTCGGACGCGACAGGAAAAGCAGATTGCCCGCGCATCGGCGCCTCGCGTCTATCTGGCCAACCCGGTGCCGCTCGATCAGATTCGCGCCCAGTTGACCGATCTGCTGACGCTCGCCAAGACGGCCGAACATCCCGAGAACATCAAGGCCGAGGCCTCCGCGCGTGGGCTGGCCCTCGACGACCGGGCCGTTCAACTCCTGCGCACTTACGCGGGCACGGACGAGAGCACAGCCTACGAGGCCCTCGTCGCCCAGCTCATGGACAAGCTCCAGCACGAGTACATCGTCGAGCAGCCCAAGACCACCCTCCGCGAGCACACGCCGCGGACGTCGATCCTCCAGCGCGGCAACGAACGGATCGAGATCACCACCACCACGCTGCAGTTCAACACGAAACGCGAATGGGTCCAGCAACGAGCCCGGCAGTTGGCCGAAGAAGTCTTCCCGGAACCGCTGCAACCGGTGGTCGCGGCCATCATCACCAAAGCGATCTCGCCGCCCGACGACAGCGAAGACCCGGGGATGTACGCTCTCTGGCGCTACGATCAGGCAGCCACCAATAAGGAAATCGAGGACGCCCAGGCCCGGGTGCCCGACTTCAAGACGAAGTTCAAGCGAGGTGATTTGCTCGTCGAGGCCGGGACCGTGCTGACCAGCAGCGAGCTGGATCTGCTCGCCCGCGAGCACGAGCAGTACCTCAGAGATCAAAAGACCGACCCGGTGCTGCGCCGGCAACTGCTTCGACAGCGGCTGGGCGCGGCCGGCCTGGTGCTCATCGTCACGTTCGGCCTGGCCACGTACACGCTGACGTATCAGGGACGCATTTTCCAGAATCCGGGCCGTGCCCTGGGGTTGGCCGGCCTGTGTGCGCTCATGATTCTGTTCAGCCGGCTCAACGAGCGGCTGCAACTGTCGTGGGATGCGCCGGTCGAGTTCTCGGTGGCGTTTGTGGTGATGGCCGCCATGCTCCTGGCCATCGCCTACAACCAGCGATTTGCGTTCGGCGTGTGCGGCGTGCTGGCCATTCTGATCACGCTGGCCTCGCGGGCCGACATCGAGTTATTCCTCACGCTGATGGCCGCTTGCGGATTTGCCGTCTTCTCGCTGCGGGAAGTGCGCACGCGCGGCAAGATCATCGGCGTGGGGCTGGTCGCCGGCGTGGCTGCGGCGCTGACCAGCGCCTTCGGTCATCTGTACAACGATCAGGAACTCAAGTACGTATTGGCGCATGCGACCGCCGCGGCTTCCGCAGCCATCGCCGCCGGCTTCATCGTCCAGGGCATCCTGCACTATTACGAGCGGATCTTCGGCATCGCCACTAGCCTTACGCTCCTGGAGTGGTGCGACGCCGGTCAGCCGCTACTTCGCAAACTGGCTCAGGAGGCACCTGGCACGTACAGCCACGCCCTGATCCTCAGCCAGATGGCCGACGAAGCCTCATCGGCAATCGGGGCCAACGGCCTGCTCGCTCGCGTCGGGGCCCTGTACCACGACATCGGCAAGGTGCAGAAGCCCCAGTACTTCGTCGAGAACCAGGAAGCGCGGATGAACCGGCACGACAAACTCAGTCCGACCATGAGCCTGCTCATCATCCTGGGTCACGTGAAGGACGGGATCGAGATGGCTCGGGCTTACGGCCTGCCTCGCGTGCTGCACCAGTTCATCGCCGAGCACCACGGCACGACGGTGATCAAGTACTTCCATCACGCCGCCAGCGAGAAGGCGGCCAAGGATACCCGGATCAAGGGCCGGCATGACCAGATATCCGAAAACGAGTTCCGCTATCCGGGCCCCAAGCCGCGATCGAAGGAAACGGCGATCCTGATGATCTGCGACAGTTGCGAAGGTGCCGTGCGGGCGTTGCCGGAGCCGACGCCCGGCCGGATCGAGACGCTGGTCCATCAGATCATCATGGACCGGCTCAATGACGGGCAGTTCGACGAGTGCGACATCACGCTGCGCGAGCTGAACCTGGTCGAGCGTTCATTGGTCAAGAGTCTGTGCGCCATTCACCACGGGCGCATCAAATACCCGAGCAAGACGCCGGCAGCGGACAAGAGTAAGCCGGCCGAGTCGTCGGAGCCCGCCCAAGAGCAAGAGTCGGGCGAGGAGTCGGCGGCGTCCCGGCCCGCAGCGGCGCCTTCCGTGGAGGTTGCAGGTCAGTCGTGAGCGCGGCAGGAAGACCAAGCGCAACCCGCCGCACCGAGCCGCCGGTCACCGTCCGTCGGCTGGTACCCGCCCACGGTCTGACCACAGCGGCGATCCGCCGGGCGGTACGGCAAGCCCTGGGCGGTCGGCCGGTCGCCGCGCTCAATGTGGCGATCGTGGATGATGCGCAAATCGCCCGCCTGCATCAGGAATACATGGACGACCCCAGCCCTACCGACGTGTTGACATTCGATCTGCGCGACGACGCGGACGACCCCGCTGTGGAGGGCGAAATCGTCGTGTCGGCGGATACGGCTTATCGTGAGGCCCGCCGGCGACGACTGCAGCCGTCCGAGGAATTGACCCGTTATATCATTCACGGCGTGCTGCATCTGCTGGGCCTTCGGGACGCGACGCCGCAGGAACGCCGGCGGATGCGCCGCGAGGAAAACCGGATCCTGGACCTGCTGAGCGGCCGGGCGGCCCCGGCCGAACGAGCGAGCCTCCGGGTACGGAAACCGGAGCCCGCGCGACCGGTCCAGACGGCGAGAACCCCCAAATCCAAGGCGGGATCTCGCCGGTCTGCGGGACAGCAAAGGAACAGTCTGTGAGTGGTTTGGAAATCGGAATAGGAGTGGCCCTGCTGGTCGCGATCACGTTGTTCTCGACGGCGATCGCCGCCCTACAGCAAGTGTCGCGCGTCCGGCTGTTTGAGCAGTTGGAGGCCAAAGGCAAGACCGACCAAATCAACCGGCTTATCGCCGCCCGCGACGAGATGGTCTTCAGCTTCTCGTTCGTGCGGATCAGTTGCATCCTGGCGCTGGTGCTGCTGGTCGATCATTTGTTCGGCGTCAAGCAGGGACCGCGTCTTTCGGTTGCGGCCGAGTACGGACTCGTGTTCGTCGCCGGGCTCGCCCTGACCATGACGTTCGGCGTGGCCATCCCCAACACGTGGGCTCGCTACGGCGGCGGTTCGTTCCTCGCCCGCGCGCTGCCCGTGCTGTTTCTCTTGTGGCGCGTGCTCTATCCGCTGGTCGCCTTGCAGCGAGTGACCGACGGCCTGATCCGGCGGCTGGCCGGAATCCCCAAGCCCAACGGCGCCCAGGAAGAGGCCGAGCAGATTGAAAAAGAGATTCTCGGCGTGGTCAGTGAAGGCGAGCTCGCCGGCACCGTCCACGAGAACGAGGCCGAGATGATCGAGTCGGTGCTCGAGCTGCGCGACACCAGCGTGGGCGAGATCATGACGCCGCGGACCGAAATCGTCGCGTTGTCCGCCTCGGCCAGTCTCGCTGAAGCTCGCGAGCTGGTCACTCGCACCGGGCATTCGCGCATCCCGGTGTACCTGGAAAACCTCGACGACATTCGCGGCGTGCTCTACGCCAAGGATCTGCTCGAGGTGGACAGCAACGGCGACGTGAACATCGCCGACCTCGTCCGCAAGGTGCCCTTTGTCCCCGAATCCAAGCGGATCTCTGACCTGCTGCAGGAACTGCGGATGCAGAAGGTCCATCTGGCCATCGTGCTCGACGAGTACGGCGGAACGGCCGGCCTGGTCACCATCGAGGACATCCTGGAGGAGATCGTCGGCGAGATCAGCGACGAGTACGAGGAGCCCGAGCCCGATCCCATCCGCCGCATCGACGAGCACACGCTCGAGGTCGACGCCCGCGTACACATCGACGAAATCAACGATGAACTGGGCATCGACCTGCCCGAAGGCGACGATTACGACACCATCGGCGGCTACGTCTTCAGCACGCTGGGCAAGATTCCCGTCACCGGTGAGGAGCTCTGGCAGGGGAACGTCTGCCTGCGCGTGATCGATGCCGAGGAGCGCCGCATCAACCGCCTGCAGGTTGCCGTCGTGCCGGACAAGACCCCCGCGTGAGAAATGACGAAATCCGAAATCCGAATGACGAATGACAAAGAAGCTCTGAGCTATAAGCTGTGAGCTGTGAGCCCGAACATTTATTCGTCATTCGGGTTTCGTCATTCGAGCTTCCCGCCTGGCGGCGCTCCTACTGCCGCGGATGAAACTTCTGATGAATGGCCTTGAGTCTCGCGCTGTCCACGTGCGTGTAGATCTGCGTGGTGGCGATGTCGGCGTGGCCGAGCATCTCCTGGACCATGCGGATGTCCGCTCCGTTGGACAGCAGGTGGGTGGCGAAACAGTGACGAAGCGTGTGGGGTGAGAGCTTGCCGGTCACGCCCATGCGGCGAGCGTATTTGACCACGAGCCGCCAGCAGTTGGTGCGATCGAAGGGCTTGCCCGTGCGCGAGAGGAACAGCCGGTTGCAGCCGGTGCCATCGACCAGTTGCGGCCGAAGATGCTCGAGATAGTCGCGGACGGCGTTGATGGCTTGCTGGCCCATGGGCACGATCCGCTCCTTGCTGCCCTTGCCGAAGCATCGAACGTAGCCCACGTCGAGATGAACGTCCTCGAGCCGCAGCCCCACCAGTTCGCTCACCCGCAAGCCACTCGCGTAGAACAGCTCGAGCACGGCCCGGTCCCGCAGCGCCAGCGGGTCTTCGTCGTCGGGCATGGAGAGCAGTGTTTCGACCTGCTTGGGATTGAGCACGCGCGGCAGGTAATGCCACTTTTTGGGCATCTCGATCTGCATGCTCACGTCCTGGTCGATCTGGCCGTGCTGCCACGCGTATCGACAGAACAGCTTCACCGCGACCAACCGCCGCGAGATGGAGCTGATCGCCAGGCCGCACTCTTCCTTGAGATACACGAGAAAGTTCTGGACGTCTTGCGGTGTGAGTTGCCGGAAGACGATCCGCCGGCGGGCGAGGTACTCGGCCAGGACTTCCAGGTCGTGCCGGTAAGCGGCGATGGTCGCGTCGGCCAGGCCGGCCTCCGACCACAGATTCGTCAGGAACCGCTCGATCAACGGTCGCAGCGCCGGGTCCGCGTGCCCCGCGGCATGGGGATCGGGAAGAGACGTATGCACCGAAACGGTCGCCGACATTCGCCGCACCTCACACGGATTTTCGAACTCGAGGTCATGTACGCCGCAACGGCCCGAAGCCCACGGTTGGAAACGTGCTCTCTGAGCCGCCGGACGCTGGGTTCCGAACGATGATCAGGCCGACTTGGCGATCGGCATGCGCGCGGAGTCGCGGGCCAGATCCGAAAGACGGATGCGATGGAACGTGGGGCAGTATTGATGGTCGCCCGCACACCGGCTCAGTGCCTCGTGCAGGTTGGTCAGGGTGAGCACGCCGGCGCAGCGAGAATCCCGCCGTTCCAGGTAAGGGCACAGATGTTGCGAATAGTCCACAGCCATTCCCTGCTCCTCGCGGCACTTCGCGCAAAAACTCACGACCGGCCGATTGCCGCACCAGTTCGGCCCGCCCCACCACAGCTGACAACCGACAGCTGACAGCTACTCGCGCTCTGCGTCTTATCGGACGAACGGGCCAGATCGCTTGAGGGGAAGAATCCCCAGAGAAGGCGGGAGCGTCGACGTCGCAATTTCGCTCGCTATCCGGAAACGCAACGACGTTTCATCCCGTACTGCGGAGGCCGGCGGCGATGGCCTGAATGCACAGACGAGCCGCCCGTACGATGGGATCGGTCGGGGGCGCGTCCACGCCGGTGTCGCTCCCGAACTCGGCTTGCCGGCGCATCAGTTCAACCTGGATGAGATTGAGGACATCGAGATGCGGATCGCGCACGGCAAGTCCGTGCCGTAACCACGGGATGGAATCGAGCAGCCGCTTGCGACCGGCGATGGCCAGCACGGCCGCCTCGGTTCGGTCGCGTTCAGCCGCGAATCGTTCCCATATCAGACGCCCACCCGGCACAGCGTCGGCCAGCGCCGCGTAGTGCCGCGCGATGGACGCATTCGCCTTGGCCAGTGCGAGTTCGGCGTTGTCAATGACGGCGGCAAAGTACGGCCACTCCCGATACATCCGCCCCACCACCGCACGCTGGTCGGACGACAACAACTCGTAGGCCGTACCCAGGCCGTAGAACGCGTTGATGCAATGCCGGCTCTGCGTCCACGCGAATGTGTAGGGGATGGCTCGCAGATCGTCGAGTGAGGCCTGGCCGGTGCGACGGCTGGGACGCGACGAGATGGGCAACTGCTCGATGGTGGCGATGGGCGTGGCGCGGAAAAAGTACTCGACGAATCCCGTCGCGCTGACCAGTTCGAAGTACGCCTGCTGTGCGTTGCGGCTCATCTCCGCCAGGAGACTAAGCCATTCGTACCGCGGCGGAGGCTGCGGCGCGCCGCTGACCAGCAGCGTGGCCCACAACACCTGCTCGAGATGACGATAGGCCAGCGCGGGCACGTCGAACCGCTCGGCGATGACTTCGCCCTGCTCGGTCATGCGGAAGCGCCCGCGGACGGCTTCGGCGGGCAACGACCGGATGGCTCGCGCGGCCGGCCCCCCGCCCCGCCCGAGCGCGCCACCGCGTCCGTGGAACACCACGAGATCCACGCCGTAGCGCACGGCGACTTCGGCCAGGTCCTGCTGCCCCTGCAAGAGCGCCCAGTTCGCCGCCAGGTAGCCGGCGTCCTTGGTCGAATCCGAGTAACCGACCATGCACATCTGCTGGTTACCCGACGCCCGGACATGCCGCCGATACTCGGGGATATCGAGCAGATTGGCGAGCATGTAGCCGGCGCGATCGAGATCGTCGTACGTCTCGAAGAGCGGCACGATGGGCAAAGCCACGCTCGGAGCCGGCAGTCCGGCGAGTTCGGCGCCCAGCCGACTCAACCAGAGCATCGACAGCGCGTCGCTCGGCTGATGTGTCATGCTGACGATCAGGCCGCCTAACGCGTAGCCGCCGTGCCGAGCCCCGTGCGTTTGAAGCGTCTCGAACAACAGGGCCAGATCGCGCGTCGTCTCACTGATGCGCGGATCATCCAGCACCGAACGATCGAGCTTGGGTGGCGGTTCGATCAGCAACCGCTGTCGCTGCGGCTCGGGGATGGCGGAAAAGTCCGGGCACAGGCCCATCACCTGCATCAACTCGCTCACCGCCCGGCGCAGTTGCCGTGAGTTTTCGCGGATGTCCGTACGGACCAGATGCAACCCGAACACGCGGACGCGCTGCTGCCACGCCCGCAGTTCGGCGTCGGCGGTCTCGTGCAACCCGTTCGCCCGCAAGGAGCGTTCCAGCGCGGCCAAGCTGTCGCCCAACTCGCTGCTGTTGCGGTACCCGGCCTCGTCGAACGCGCCGTCGCGGCCGATGAACGACTTGCGAAGCCGGTACTCGATCATCGCCAAGTAGCTGCGGTGCAGTTCCGACGGATGCATGGCATCGAGGCGTCGAGCGAGTTCTGGCCACCGCCGGCGGGCGTCGGCCAGCTCGGTCGCGAGCGGCTCCGGCGACACCAGCCGCTCCCGCGCGTGGATGAGCCGGGTGTGCAAACGGTGACACTCGCGCAAGTGCATCCGCACGGCCTGACGACGCAGAAACCGCAGTGTTCGGGCGGTCACGTCGGCGGTGACGTTGGGGTTCCCGTCACGATCGCCGCCGATCCAGTTGCCGAACTGCAACGACGACGCCAGTGCAACCGGATCGATCTCCGACCCGTCCACCGCGTCGTGAAACTCGCGGAAGACCGCCGGCACCACCCGCCAGAGCGTGCGCACGGCAAAGAGGTTTCGCTTCAACTCCTCGAACACGGTAGGCCGCCGAGGCCGCAACGGATCGGCGTACCACAGAGCCACCAAGTCGCGCTGCATTCTCTCGAGCAGACGGCGGCGGCGCTGACGGCTCAACCCGCAGCGGTCGAGCAACTGCAGATCGCGATGAAGCCGGCGCAGAATGATGCGAATCGTCCGCCGTTTGGCCTCAGTGGGATGAGCGGTCAGCACCAGCTCGACCTGAAGCTGACGGGCCAGCTCCTTAAGCGCTTCGCCGGTCACACCCGCGCCGGCAAGCTCCCGCACGGCCGTGCGAAGCGTCTCTCGCTCCTGACCGCGGCTCTGGCGAGCCTGCAACACGCGCACACGATGCCGGTCCTCGGCCACGTTGACCAGATCGAAGAACAGCCCCAGCGCCCGGACGAGATCGGCCAGCCGCGACGCATCCATGGTGCGCAATCGACCGACCAGTTCCGCTTCGGCGCCGGCCCTTCCATCGCCGCGTTCGCCGGCCAGCCGCCGGATCGCCGTGATGTCGTCCCACAAGGGCGCTCCGCCGTGACGGCGCACGACCTGGCGCAGCTTCCACTCGAGCAGGCGCATGTCGCGCCGTAGCGGCCGATCCTCGGCAGCCCCGTGTCGGCTGGAAGTCTCCGTTGCGTGATTCACTGTTCGCGTCTGCCTTGGCACAGACGATTATTGTACCTTAGCCCGCGCGTCATTGCTGGAGCAGCGACGGCAGTTCGCGCTTGAGGATCTTGCCGGTGGGACCACGAGGCAGGTCGGAACGGATGTGGATCTCGCGGGGAACCTTGAAACCGGCCAGGCTCTCGCGGCAGAACGCCCGCAGATCCGTGCTGCTGACCGAGCAGCCCTCTCGCAGCTTGACGAACCCGACGATGGCCTCGCCCCGCAAGCCGTCCTTGCGGCCGATGATGGCGCTCTCCTCGACGGCCGGATGCCGGTCGAGCACTTCCTCGATCTCGCGGGGATAGACGTTCTCGCCGCCGACGATGATAAGGTCCTTGGCCCGGCCGGTGATCTTGATGTAGCCATCGGCGTCGATGCGAACGATGTCGCCCGTGCGGAGCCAGCCCTGGGCATCGATGGCCGCGGCGGTCTCGGCCGGCTTGTGGTAATAGCCCTTCATGACCAATGGACCGCGGACATACAGTTCGCCTTCGGGAGCGACGGCGGGTTGATCGGTCGGCGCGGACGAAAGCCCGCGGCTCGTCGGCAGCGGAATCACGTTGCCCTGGGCATCGCGCAGCTGAACCTCGACGCCCGCCAGCGGCGGCCCGACCGTGCCCGGCTTGTGGGCCCAGGGCAGATCGGCGGAGATGATGGGCGAGGTCTCGGTCATCCCGTAGCCTTCGATGATCCGCATGCCCGTTCGGGCGTACACCTCTTCGTACACTCGGCTGGGCAGAGGCTCGCCACCGCTGGCCGCCACTTTCACGTGACTGAACTCCGCGCGGTCCAACGTCTTCAGCCGCGACAGTGCGCTGAACATGCTGGGGATGGCGATCACCAGGTTGGTCCGATCCTCGACGATGGCCCGGTGCATGTCCTGCGGCGAAAAGCGAGGAATGCAAGTAAGCGACGTCCCCAGGATCATGGGCACGAAGTTGAGCACGGTCAGCCCGAACACGTGGAAGTTGGGCAGCACGGCGACAAAATGGTCGTCGGCCGTGATGCGAATATGCTCGACGATGGCTTTCGCGTTCGACAGGAAGTTGGCGTGCGTCAGGCAGACACCCTTGGGCTCACCGCTCGTGCCCGACGTGTAGACGATGGCCGCCAGATCATCGGGGCCGACCACCGGAGGCGGCGGCGGACTGCATAGCTTGGACCAGAGATACCGCCGCTTGAGGCCCAGCTTCTCCAGGTACAGCGTCCTCACCGGAACCTGTGAGAGGATCTCCTGGAAATGAATGGTGCTGATGACCAGGTCGATTTGGGCGTCGGCGACGATGCGTTCCAACTCGACCGGCTGAAGGAGGAAATTGAGGGGGACGAACGTGCGACCGGCCCACAGAATCCCCGCGATCGTCCCCAGCCCCGCGGCCGTGGTCGGCAGCATCAACCCGACGCGCGGACACGTGGTCTCTTTGGCGACGGTGCGCTCGATGGTCTGGGCAAACGTCAACAGTTGCGAGAAGGTGAGTTCCCGCGTGGGATCCTTGACCGCAATCTTGTCCGGGTAACGCTCGACCGTCGCGAGCAGAGAGTTCACCAGCATGGAAACCACCGCGCTAACAGAATCAGAACCGCCCGCCCCTCGACTGGTCGTGACTGGATACCGCCTCGACGCCCCCCATATCCGGCGCTTGCGCATATTAGCCCGGCAACCGAGATGCGTCCACCGGAAGACGGGATGACCCCAAGTCAACAGGCGCCTCTCGACTGGCCGCATCAGCCAAGGCGGCCCGCTTTATCGGACGCTGGAATCCGATTATCTTACCGCCGTACTCCGCACCGAAAGAAGGGAGATTTCGCCATGGCCGCAATTTCCAAGGAGGCTTTTCGCCGGCCCCGTCCGACGGAACCAACTTTTTGTCATCTGATCGGGCGTCTCTCTGCCTCTTTGCTTATAAACTTATTCGCATCCGTTGGTTGCGCCAGCCTTCCCCCGGCCGAACGCCAGCTGCTCATCGACGCATCCCGGCAGTACACGCAAGGCGACATCACCACCGCCACCGCAAACCTGGATCGAATCATCCGCGAGTACAGCAACGCGTCCGAAACCGCCGAAGCTTATTATTTACGCGGACTTTGCCGATTCATTTCCAAGCAGCTTCAAGCTGCCGGCGAGGATTTCGAGCGAGGTATTTCCACCAGCACTCGCAGTGATCTGACTGCCCGTTGTCGTGCATCGCTGGCCGCCATTGCCTACCAGTCGCAGGATTGGCCTCGGGCGGCCCGCCTCTACCAGCAGTCGGTCGGCGAACTGCCGGATGTACCTCCGATGGACGCGGTGCTCTACGCCGCGGGTGTTTCGATGCAGCGGGCCGGCGAGTGGCAGGAGGCCAAACTGCAATTCGCCCGTCTGCTGAACCGATTCCGAAACTCCCCCCTCGCCGCGGACGCGAGACGGATGGCGACATGGCGTCATCCTTACTACTCCATCCAACTGGGAGTGTACCGCGATGCGGAGAATGCCGGCAAAGCCGTGCAGGAGTTTCGTCTCCAGGGTTTCGATCCCGTTCAGGAATACCTGTCCCGAAACGGCGAGGACGTCTGGGTGGTCATGTCGGGGCGATATCGAACCTACGCCGATGCCACTGCCGCCCTGGCCGCCGTGCGCCAGCGCGGATACGACGCCGTCATCATCCCGTAGCCGGCTTCAACTGGCCGGCGGCCGCATGGTGCCCGTGTTTAGCCGGCATACCGCGGTGGCGATGCTGATCGCCGTCGCATCGGTCGCCGGTCCGGTCCGTGCGGAGCCGATGCCGCCGCCCGAGCCCGCCGCCTTCGCTCAGCCGTTCAACCGCCCCGCCGACGCATCGCCCGAGGCCAACGTGCCCAGCGGCTTTGCCACCTACAACCCGGCGGTCAGCACGATCTTCCCCGACTATCGCCTGAACGTCGGCGACGTTCTCGAGATCATCTACCACGTCAAGACCGGCGTGTCGCGCGACGCGTACCGCCTGAAGGTCGAGGACGTGGTCAGCATCGTGTTCCCGTTCCAGCCGCAGTTCGACCAGAAGGTGACCGTCCAGAGCGACGGGACCATCCGGCTGGTGCTGTTGGGCGAGATCCAGGTGGTCCAGCGCGTCCTGCGCGGCGTGAACCAGTTCCACTTCCGCCAGGAGTCCATGTCACCCCAGGGCGACGACAGCGGTTGGCGGCGATATGACCCGGCCACCAAGCAATGGCAGCCCTGCCCCGCGCTGGTTCAAGGCCCCGACGACGAGTGGCTCGTGCAGGAGCAACCCGGCGGCCCCTATCAATCCATCGTCCGCGTGCTGCAGGCTCAGGATCCGTCGGCCGGAGCAAAGCCGATCCTCATCGATGCCCTCGACCGGACCGGCCGCCGCGACCGATACGAGTTCGACCACGTCCGTCAGCGATGGCGCACTCGCCCGGTATACGTCGAGCAGGAAGGCCTCACCGCCGCCGAGCTCGAAGCGGAACTCAAGAAGCGCTACAGCGAGCACCTCAAGTCGCCCGAACTGACGGTGACCGTCACGCAGGCCAACATCAAGATCGAGGAGCTGAAAAAGGCCATCACCACCGCCCCGCGCGGCCAGTCGCGCCTCATGCCCGTCAAACCCGACGGGACGGTGGACCTGCCCTTCGTGGGCGAAGTGCTCGCCTTCGGCAAGACCGTTCAGCAGCTCAAGACGGACATCGAGACCGCGTACGAGCAGATCGATCTGCCCGAAATCAGCGTCACCGTGCAGATCAACGAGTGGGCCCCGCAAAAAATCTTCGTGTTGGGCGAAGTCAATGCCCCGGGTCTGCTGAACGTGCCCACGGCGATCACGCTCCTGCAGGCGCTGGCCGCGGCCGGCGGCACGAACGTCCGGGCCGCCGAGGACAAGATCATGGTCATCCGCCGCAAGGGCTTGCCCGTGCCGGAGGCGACCATCGTGAACCTCCACTCCATTCTCAAGAAGTCGCCGCAGGCCAAGGCGGGCGACGTGCCGGACTTCTCCAATCTGCGATTTGACTTCTATCTCAGTGACGCGGACATCATCTATGTTCCGTCGAGCGACCTGGCCAAGACCGGCGACTGGGTGGACATGGTGTTCGCCCGCATCGTCCGGAACATCATCCCGTACAACTTCTACACCGGTTTGAACTTCGGCTACGAACTGCACCGCGAAACGGCGGTCAGCAAAACCGATCGCAGTGGCCCGCCCAACGTGAACGTGCAGGTGATTCCGTAGGGGCTGGGGACTGGGGGCTAGGGATTAGAGGATGAAGCATTACGGGGATATATATGCCCGAGAATCGAAGCCGATCGTTGCGTGAACTGTCGCGAGTGCTGTTTGCCCGCTGGCTCATGGTGCTGTTCATCATCGCGGCGGTGACCGGGGCCACGCTGGCTGCATGCCTGAAGGCGCCCAAGTCTTACCGCTCGTCGGTCACTTTCCTGGCTAAGGAGCCTCGGCCTCAGAATCCCACGGCTCAGCAGGTCTCGACCGATCGCTCGCTCGAAGTTTTCATCAAGACGCAGAACGAGCTGATCACGTCGCAGACCGTGCTCGCCCGCACGCTGGCCGTGCTGCGGAATCCCGAGTCGGCCGTCGCCAAGGAATGGATGGAGGCCCGCGAAGCCGTCGAGCAGTTCGACAAGGATCGATCCTCCAACAGGGATTCGGCCCGCGACAAGGATCGCGAAGCCATACTCGCCCGGTTCACGGCCAGCCTGGCCGCCCTGGATCGCGAAGTCGATCGGCTGATGAAGGAAGCTGCGGATTACCGCGAGGATCTGCGGCAGTTCGCCAAGAAGGTCAAAGTCAAAACGCCCGGCGGCGAGCAGATCGCGCTGTCGGAAATCTTCACCATCACCGTCACGATGCCCGGCCCGCCCGAACGGGCGTGGCAAGCCGCGGACCTGCTCGCCCGTAACTACGTCGATCGATACCGTCAGTTGCAGGCGGAATCCGGCGGCAAGAGCGCCGAATTTATGCGCACGCGTCTCGACGCGTTCAAACGCGAGCGATTGGCGCGGGCCGAAGCCGCCCTGCGGGACTTCGTCGAGAACGAACTCGAATCGCCGTCGGACGTGGGCATTCTCGAGCAGTTGAGCAAGTCGGGCACCGAAGCCGGTCGGCAGATCGTCGTGCGGCGATTCCAGGAGGAGCTGATCGACATCGACGCCCAATTGGCCTCGGCGGTGCAGCTCAAGCGTGAGTTGCTCGAACAGTTGCCCGAAGTCCTGTGGGGCAAGGATCCACGCACGGGCCCCGACGGCGAACTCACCGTGCCGCGCATGGAGAACCTGAGCGAAGAGGCGTTGCCCGACACGCATCCGGCGTTGATCGAAGCGGTGACCATCATTCCGGAGGATACGATCCAGAACAACGTGGTGGTCAACCAGCTCAAGGGCAAGGAAGTGGCCCTGCTGATCGAGTTGAACCGGCTGCAGGTGGAGTTTGCCGAACAGTACCGGGCGGTGCGCGACAAGCAGATGGAGATTGCCCGCACACGACGGCAGATCCTCCGCGAACTGGTGGCCGAAGCCTCGGCCCGCGACATCGCGGCGTCAATCCTGCGAGCCCGCCAGAACGAGATCAAGACACGGCTCGATCAGGAGACCCGGCGGCTCGACCGTACGACCAGTCTGCTCGTGCGTTATCAGGAGCTGCAGAACGAGTTGGCTGTCGCCCGCGAGGAATATCGCCGGCTTTCGGCCGACCTGGCCTCCGCCGAGCAGTTCCAGAACCAGGAAGCCGATGCGATCACCATCAGCATCGTCGATCCGGCCCGCGTGCCCGACGCCGATCGCCCGGCCTTCCCCAACACGATCCTGTTTACCGTCATTGCCGGCGGCGTGGGCGTGCTGCTCGCGTTCGCGTACGCGTTCATGGCCGACCACTTTGACCACACGTTCCGCACCATCGGCGAGGCGGAACACTACCTGGGCGTGCCGGTTGTCGGCTCCATCGGCCGGCATCGCAGCGGCCTAGTGACCTGACTCAGTCCACGATTGCGGGAAACCTCATGGACAGCAAAGCATCGATCGCAGTAACCCCACCGCCCCCGACACCGCGGCTCGAGCCGGTCCGAAGTGCCGTTGGCATCACGCCCGCGGCCCGCGACGAGATCGAGCAACTGTGGGGCAGCGTGTTCTTCTCGGCTGAGCACAAGGCCCCCCGCTCCGTGATCGTCACCGGAGCCGAGCCCGATGAAGGCGCGACCGAGGTGGCCGCTGCTCTGGCCCTCGTCGGCGCGTCGGCTCGCCACGGACACCGCGTGGCGTTAGTGGACTTCAACCTGCGCGAGCCGATGGTGGCTAGCCTCATGGGCGTGCCGGAAAGCCCCGGCGTGCGGGATGCCTTGGCGAGCGGCGAGTTGATCGGCGGCACGAACGTCGTGCTGCAGGAAGGTCAGCTCACGGTGGTTCCGGCCGGACGGCCCGACGGCCACGCCTCCGCCGCCGTCGACCCCGAAAGGGTCCAACGACTCATCCAGCATCTGCTGAGCTATCACGACCACGTCATCGTGGACGCTCCCTCGGTCAACCGAAACTCGACCGTGCAAGCCCTGGCGGCGCTGACCGACGGCGTCCTGCTCGTGGCTCGGCAATCGGTCACCCGACGCGAAGCCCTCGCTGAGGCCAAGAAGCGAATCGAACTGGCTCAAGGTAAGCTGATCGGGCTGGTGCTGAACATGCGCAAGTTCCCCGTGCCCGGGTTCCTGTATCGCCGGATGTGACGTCGCGTTCCTTGCTTGCCGGATCGCATGTGATTCATGAGCACGCTTGCCGCTCACAACCGGGTGAGTCTCGTGGTCGTCCTGGCGGTGGCCATCGTGGCGACGGCGCTGCTTACCGTTCCCGTCGAGCACGCCCCTGTCGTGCTGGCGGCGACGGCAGGTCTGGCCCTGCTGGCGACCTGGTGCACGCTGGGCCGGCTGGTCGTGGGTGTGTGCTTATGGTTCGTACTGGTCATCTGCTTCGACGAGGAGTTCTGGCGGGCGGAGATCCCCTTCTTCTTCAACGTCACGCTCTCGCGACTGTTCATCGTCGTGTTGGGCATGATGTGGGTGGCCATGTGGACGCTGGGTCGTATCCAGCTTCGCTGGGTTCGGCCGGTCATGCCGCTCATGCTCGCCATCCTTGCGTACTTCACGGCCTCGGCGGCGATCACCGGCTTTCAGTCGGTGGCCATCGCCTCAGTACACTACCGGCTCATCGGCGGCTACTGGTTCGCGTTCGCCCTGTTCTTTTTCATGCTCCACGCCGTCGGGCGCGAACGCGACATCCGGTTCGTCCTGGGCTTTCTCTTCCTGCTGAGCATCTACCTCACGTTCACCGGCTGGTGCGAGCATCTGAAGCTCTGGTCGCTCGTGTTTCCACGCTACATTGCCGACCCTACGGTGGGTATCCACTGGGGCCGCGTGCGCGGGCCGTTCCTGGTCAGCGCCACCATGGGCGTGGCCTTGGCCTTTTGCTTCTTCAGTAACCTGGTCTTTGTGCGACGGATCAGCCCGCCGTTTCGCGGGCCCGTCTACCTGCTCACGCTGCTGATGTTGCCGCCCATCTTCTGGACGCAGACGCGAAGCGTTTGGCTGGGCTTCCTGCTCGGGATGCTGACCTGGGTCGCGTCCAGCCGCCAACAGCGAAGCCGGCCGGCGAAGGCGGCGCTGCTCGCCGCACTGGCCATCGTGGCTCTGACCGTCAACTTCGAGAACTTCTCGTCGTCGGAACGTACCCGCGGCGGCGTGACCGACGTCGAACCCGTATACGTGCGGCTCGGCCTGGCCATGATCACCTGGGACATGTTCCTCGATCGGCCGCTGTTCGGCGTTGGGTTCGGGCATTTCCGCGACGTCGCTCCGCGATACGCCCGCGACGTGGCCAGCCCCTACTACCAGTTCGCGTCGCCCGCCATGGAACACAACAGCTTCCTCAGCATTTTGGCGGACACGGGCATTGTCGGCCTCGCGCTGTACGTGGGCCTGCTGATCGCGCTGGTCCGCTCGAGCGTGCGCTTGTGTCGCCGGCTGCCGGACGAATCGACGGGGGTGATCGGACGCGATCTGTTCGTCCTGTATTGGGTGTTGGTCGTGGTTTACCTCGTGGACGCCATGTTCCGCGAAACCAGCGTACACCCGTTCACCAACTCGCTTTTCTTCGGCATGAGCGGTCTGGTGGCCGCCCTGCACTGGCTCATCCCTTCCCCGTCTGACACCACCTCTCCGCCGGTGACCGCCGCCGGCGACAGCCTGAGTTGGCGACCCGGCGGCTTGGCCTCCTCCGTCCGGACGCGTGCCGAATGATGCCGCCACGCCCCATGCTGCTGTTTCGCCCCGAGTCGGTCACGGGCTCGCTGGGCTTTTATATCCCCGCCACTGCGTTAGCCCGCGCGTTGGGGCTTGTACGAGGAATCATCCTGGCCCGGCTGATCGCCGAGCAGGAGTTCGGCCTGTTCCAAGTCGGCTTGCTGGCGGTCAATGTGCTGAATCCGTTGTGCGGTCTGGGCCTGAACGAAGGCGTGGCTCGCTACGTGCCCATGTACGAAACCCGCGGCCGGCTGCGCTCGTACCTTCGGCAGGCCGTGCCATTCGTCACGCTCGTCGCGCTGCTACCGTCGGCAGCAGTATTCCTCGCCGCCGAGCCGCTGGGTCGAGCCATCTTCCAGACGCTGCCCGCAGCCGGCCAGGCCGCCGTTGCGACGACGACGTGGACCACGCTCACCCGCATCGTCGCCACCGTCACGTTCGGCACCGTTCTCTACTTCCTGCTCCTGGCCATCCTCAAGGGCTTGCGGATGTTCCGGGCGGTCAGCCTGCTCGAGCTGCTCATGAACGGGCTGTTCACGCTGCTGACCATCGTCGCGGCTCTCGTGGGCTTCGACGATGCCGCCAGCATGATGGGCGGTTACGGCCTGACACTGCTGCTCCTCCTGCCATTGTTCGCGATCCCCCTGTCGTGGGTGATTGCCGACAAGCCGGGCACACCAGCCATCGAAACGGAAGGCAACGCGCCACCGCTGCGACAACTGATCCAGTTCAGCGCCTGGGCAGTGGTGGCTGCAGTCATTTGGCAGGTTCTGCAGTACTACCCCATGTGGTTCCTGCAGAAGACGCACGGACCGGCCGTCACCGCTGTGTTCGGCGGCGTGCGGTTGATCACGCAGATCGTTCTCGTCGGAGCGGTCACCATCATCGCCGTCATTCAGACCTCCGTGAACAAGCTGTGGGAGTCCCGCGGCCGCGCCGAGGCCGACCGCCAACTGTTGCTGGCTTACAAGAGCACGTCGATGCTGATGTTCGCCGGCTGTGTGCTGTTCTCCGCGTTCGCCGGACCGATCATGCGGCTGTTTCCGACCAGCTTCGCCATCGGCGTGCCCATCGTGTCGCTCAGTCTATTGTTCTTCCTGATTAGCGCGCATCTGACGTTTCTGTCCGTTCACTTCGCATTGATCGAAAAGATGCGTCACCTGTTCTGGCCTTGGACGCTGGGACTGGCGTGCAATGTGCTGTTCGGCTTGTGGCTGGTGGACCCGAGCGTCGCGCCGGCCCGGGCTCTGGCCGGTGCAGCCTGGGCGGGGAATCTCGCCATCACCGCCGCCCTGCTGGCCGCCATTGCTCTTATGCGCAAGGAAAACCGTCCCATCGATGCCGGAACGTGTGTGTTCTGGGTTTCGATGTACGCACTGGCCCTGTCCACCGCCACTCAGATCGCGTGTTTGCTGATCGTGCTGCTGGTAGCAGTCGCCACGCGATGGATCTTCACGGCTGACGAAAAACAGGAGTTGATTGACCACTGCCGAAACCTGGCTAGACCGTGGCTTAAGGGATAATGACGCCTTACCCTCGTAGAGCATTGGGATCGAGATGTTTTTTGACAGGAGCAAACAGAGACAACGGAGCATTCAATTCTCTTCCTCTGTTACCTCCGTTTCCTCCTGTTCAATTTCAACACGGATGAGGCAATCATGACCGAACGTCTGTTAATCTTGTAATCTTGCGATCTGGGGATCATAAGACCGAAGGCGACCGAGCAACGATACCGGTACACTGTCGACCTGTTATATCCACAGATTACAAGCTTTCGCAGATTGGAAGACACTGGTGAACGAAGATGACGGCCAGTGCGGTGCATGACAAAGCGTGTTCGCGTGTGGAAGAAGAGCCGCTCGCGGTGACGGTGGCGATCTGCACGCATCGCCGGCCTGAGGCGCTGCTCACGTGCGTCCGCTCGGTGCTCAGTCAGACGCGATTGCCGGATGAACTCATTGTCGTGGACGACGGCGATTTGGGCGCCGAAGATCGCGAAACCCTGAGCAGCATGTGTGCCGGAGCCGGCGTACCGTTCATCTACCTGCAGAAGTCGATACCCGGCCTGCCCGCCTCGCGCAATCTGGCCGTTGCACACGCTCGCGGCGACATCGTGCAGTTCCTCGACGACGACGTTGGACTCGACGCCGACTTTCTGCGGCAGATTCTGCGGCTTTATCACCGGGACGCGACCGGCACGCTGGTCGGCGTCGACGGTACGTTGTGCGACGCGGTCGTCACGCCAGCTGCCCGAGCGTTCGCTCTGCTCTACAAGCTGGCCGGCTGGTGGAGTCTCGGGCCCCGTTGCGTGCGGCGAGGCCCGCTGGCCCCCGAGCTTCGCGATCGCCGTTGGGCCGTGCCCGTCGCCAGCCTCTCCGGCGCCTGCATGTCGTTTCGCCGATGGGCGTTGCTGGCAGAGCCGTTCGACGAAGCGCTCAGCGGCTACGCCTTGGGCGAGGATCGCGACATCAGTCTGCGGCTCGGCCGCACGGGCTGGCTGCTCCGCTCGCGGGCCGCGCGGGCGACGCATCATCACGATCCCGCCGGACGTCCCGATGCCTTCCAGTTCGGACGTGCCACCGTGCTCAATCATGTTCGCATCATGCGACGCATCGGCCGTACGGGTTTGGGCGACACGCTCGTGATCGCGTATAGCCTCACGCTCATCACGGCCGCCCTGGCCCTATGCTCGCTGCTGAAACCACGGCGTTACGCACGCGAACTGCACGGCCTGTTGTGCGGTGCGGCGGAAGTGCTGAGGCTAAGGCCTGAGGCTTGAGACCTGAGACTTTGAGGGTGGGGACTGGGGGCTGGAGCTCGGAATTGCTTGTGGTGCGCACTTCCAGCGTGCACTGGGGGGGGCATCCTGCCCGCCTCGGACGGGTAGTGCCCACTATAGTGCACCCACCCACGTTCAGCGTGATTCGGGGCTGTGTCTCACCCCGATCGAGGCGGGCGGGACGCCCGCCCCCCCCGAGCATGCGCGACAATCGGCAGCGGCGCCAGTTTTGAGCTTCTGGCTTATAGCTTAGCGCTTACAGCTTACAGCTCTAATGCGGCCGATAGGCCGCGACAGACTGGGCGTGATGCTCGGCCTGGTGAACCAGCGCGTCCAGCTGGCGTTCCATCCGCGACGCCTGTTCACGGTCGGCCAGTCCCGGCAAGTTGTCGCGAGCCGTGCCTGCAGCCGACTGCACCACCGCCCGGGCCAGCACAGCCGCCGCTCGCAGGTCGCTCAACAGATGCATGTTCACATATGCTTTCAACTCATCCAGACAGGTCAACACGGACTCGGCAAGGCGCACGATGTTCAGGGGGACCTCGGTCGCCCGGACCGACGCCGCCTCGAACGCGGCCGGATCCTGCTTGCGAGCGGCCATCACCGCCTCGTACGCTCGCATGTCCTCACTCATGAGCTGCATGAACTTCTCACCCGCCTGTGTGAGATCAGCGAGTAACTGCTTGAGCTCGGCGTCGTGTGCGGCGTACTTGGGCTTGCCGATGGTGAACTGCAGCGCCATGCAGGCCAGCGAGCAGGACAGCGAACCTACCAGAGCAGCCACGCTACCTCCGCCCGGCGTCGGCCGCTTGGCCGCAATGTCCGCCAGCAGTTCGCGAAGAGGCAACGAGAGGTAGTCTTTGTCGGCGCTCATGTTTGTTTGGTCAGTTGTCAGTTGCCAGTAGTCCGTTGTGGGGTCCTTGGTCCGTTGGTCAGTTGTGGGGCAGTTGACGAGCCCACCATATCCAACAACTGACCACTGGCCACTGACCACTGACACATTAAGGTCACTTAGTTGAATCAATGTCCCGGCTTTCGTCGATCGCCGTCGGCTTCACGCCGATGTCCACCAGTTCGGGCGCCGGCGTCACCACCGTGATGACCGGATTCACCAGGTACTTGCGGGCGATCTCCTTCACGTCCTCGAGCGTGACTGCAGCCACCGCCTCGAGCAGCTCGTCATCGAACCGATGCCCCAGGCCGTACAGTTGATTCAATCCCGCCTGCATGGCCCGGTCGCTGTTGGTCTGATTCTCCATCAGCTCCGTCGTGTTGATGATCGTCTTGGCTCGCTCGAGCTCCTCGGCCGTGAACTCGCCGGCCCGGGCCCGCTCCAGCTGCTCGCTGATGATCCGGTACACCTCGTTCACCTTGTCGGGCTGGCACGCCGCGTACACCTGGAACATGCCCGGCAGCAGACCGACCTGGTTCACCGCGTGCACTTCGTAAACGAGATCGCGGTTCCCGCCTCGCAGCGACTCATGCAGCCAGCCCGTCGGATACCGATAGCCGCTGATGATGGTGTCGAGCACGGCCATCTTGGCCCGGTCGACCTTGTCGCCCACCTGCATGCCACGGAACTGCAGGGACACACCCGCCGCCTTGCGCTGCGGATCCTTTTTGAGGATGTACAACTCCGGGCCGTTCAGCGCGGGCTCGGATTCGACCGACGGCACGGGGCGATCGGCCTTGGGCAAGGACGCGAAAAGGCGCCGGACGAGCGATTCGGCCAACCGCGCATCCACGTCGCCGTAAATGGCCACGACGGTGTTGGGGCCGGTGACCAGGTTCCGGTAGAACTCAGCCACGTCCTCGCGGCTGGCCTGCCGCACCACGGTTGGCGAACCCAGATCGTCGAAGCGGTAGGGACTGTTACGGAAGAAACGGCGCTTGGCATACGAGAACAGCTCGGTCCGCCACGATTCGCCGATGCGTCCGATGGCATCAAGCAGTTGCGGCCGGAACAACTCCAGCTCATCCTCGGGAAACGCCGGGTTGAGCAGCACGTCGGCAAAGACGTCCATCGCTTCGGCGAAATCGTCTTTCAACACCTGGGCTTGGGCATAGATCGCGTTGTTGCCCGACGACGTGTTGAACGTGCCGCCGTGTGAATCGAAGAATGAGGCAATCTCCTGGGCGGAACGATTCTTCGTACCTCGCGGCAACAAGAGCGCCGCCAGCCGGCTCAGCCCGTTGGTCTTGTCGCTCTCGAACGCCAGGCCGCCCTTCGAATAGGCGTGAATAGCCACCAGCGGCGTGGTCGGATCGCGACGAATCAGGCAGGTCAGGCCGTTGTCCAGCTTCACCTCGCGAACGGGTTCGGGCTGACCGGCCGCCTGAGCCTGCTCCTGCCTGGCGGGCGGGGCATCTTCCGGCAGGATGGCGATCGTCCCCAGCCGCTCGGGCACGAGATACTTGCGAGCAACCTCGCGAATCTGCTCGGCCGTGACCTTCTGAATGTTGTCCACGTAGGCCCGACTGAAGTGGATGTCGCCCGTGGCGAGGTAGTCGTTGGTGATCATGGTCGCGATGCTCTCGGCCGTCTGCGACTGCAAGACGTGCTCGGCGGCCTTCTGCTTCTTGGCCTTGGCCAGTTCCTCGTCGGACACCAGCTCCTGCTGCAGCACCGCCACCTGATCGAGAATGGCCTGCCGGGCCCGCTCCACCTTGTCGGGAGCCAAACGCGCCGAGACCACGAAGATGCCGTTGGCCCACTCGGGCGTGTAGCTGTAGCTCGAGACGCTGTACGTCAGGCCCGCGTCGCGAATCGTCCGGGCCAGTCGCGAACTGTCCCCCTCGGTCATGATGTAGCTCAGCACGTCCAGGGCGAACAGGTCCGGGTGCGTCAGCCGAATCGAAGGCCACGCCAGTTGCATCATAGCCGACTGCACCTTCATCCGCCGAGTCGCCCATCGCGGCGTCGTCATGGGCGCCTGCTCGGGCAGCACGATGGTGGGCACTTTCCGGCGTTCGAACCCCGCGAACTCCGTGCGGACGGCATCCAGCATCTCATCCAGATCGATGTCGCCCACGATGGTGACCACGATGTTGTCGGGTACGTACATGCGGTGGTAATACCCGACGATGTCCTCTTTCTTGAGCGACGCCACGATCGGCTTGTGACCAATGACCGGATAGCGAGCCGGGTGGTCACGATACATGGTCTCCATCAGGAGGTAGTACAACTGGCGGCCGGGATCGTCCTCGTCCCGCTCGAGCTCACGCTGCACCACGCCCCACTCGCGATCGAACGCCTCCTGCGGAAACGTCGGGTGCGTGATCCAGTCGCCCAGGAGATTGAGCGCCTGACCTGCGTACTCGCGGGTGGTGTTGATGAAGTAGCACGTGGTGTCGTTGCTGGTGTAGGCGTTGGTGTTGCCGCCAATGGCGTCGAGCAGCAGGCGTGATTCTTCCTCGCTGCGGGTCGTGGTTGCTCCGCCGTGCAGCAAGTGCTCGAACAGATGGCTCATGCCCGCGCCGAGGTACTCCTGCTCGTAAATGCTGCCCGTCTTGCAGTACATCTGCACGCAGACGACCGGGGCCGTGCGGTGAGCCTTCAGGATCACGGTCAGGCCGTTGTCCAGGATGGAGACCCGCTCATCGGGGCGATCGACGATCCGTTTGGTCTCGACCAGTTGCCCGCGCTTGGGGGCGTCGTCCGCTGGCGCCGGCGCGTTCGCCGGACTCTGGGCCCAACTGGCGGATGCGAGAGGCAAAACGACCAAGAGGGCGACCCGCGCCCGAGCAGCACGATTCGGCATGTGCGATCCTTGCTTGAGTAGGACAGACTTTCGCAAACCCAACGCCGTCAACGACGGCCACAGGCACCAGCCCGCCCCCTCCCGGTGCGAGCCGCAGGCTTGGCGCTTCAATCGGCGCGGCCGTCCGCCTCCATCGTCCCTTCGCCCGACTTCTGCTTCAGTTGCCGCTTCAGATGGCGAACCCGCAGAAGACTCTTGACCCGCGTGATCAGCTCGATGCGGTTGACCGGCTTGGTGAGGAACTCGTCCGTCCCGCAATCCACCGCCCGCTCGTGGTCGCCCACCTCGTTGAGGGCCGTGACCATGATGATCTGAATATCGCGGGTCTTCGGATCGGCCTTGAGCGTCCGGCACACCTCGAAGCCGGACATTTTAGGCATCATGATGTCCAGGAGGATCAGATCCGGCTGGTGCTGGGCCACCTTGGCCAGCGCTTCGGTTCCATTGGAGGCCGGAACGATCGTAATGTTCGGTACCTCCTCGATATACGCACTGAGCAGTTCCAGGTTCTGAGGGTTGTCGTCCACGATCAGGACGGTCGATGGCGGTAGCGATGTATCTTCGTCAGGACTCAACGGTCACTCCTCCGCGGTCGTGTGATCTTCAGCGTCCATTGACTCTCGGCACGCGAGCCGGCCGGGCCCTCGCGCCCGCCGGCACTCCAGGCGCCCGGCCCTCCGGCGGCCGCGCAGCCCCGCAGATTGTCTCTGACCACCGGGCGAACGTCCAGTGCCGGCGCAGTCTTCCGCTCCGCCGCTGCGGCCTTCGTCGGGACTCGCCGTGGACTCTAGCCGGTGAATCAGCCGATTTCGATGAAATGCCGGCCGGACGACTGGTCGCCGTGCAGCGGATAAACCCGGCCCTTGTAGGCGATGCCGTACTGAGCCTCATCGGCCGCCGCGAGCATCCGAACCGGTGCGGCCTGGATCACTTCCAGGATCGCGTCGCACGCCGGCCAGCGAACCTCCACAGCGATGGTGGCCGCCTGCCCGGCATGCCAAGCCCGAAACTCCGGGCACCCGCCGCAACCTTTGCACAGACCGCCACACATGCTGAATGATTCGTAAAGGGTTGTGAACAGGGGAATTGGGCGTTACAGGACTCGAACCTGTGACCTTACGGGTGTGATCCGTACGCTCTAGCCAACTGAGCTAAACGCCCGCGTCCGTAAGCCTCCCGCTTCCACGAGAAGCTGTGACCGGCCTTATTGTACCGTGGATCCGCCCGGAGGCAAGGGCCGGCCATCGAGCAGGAAACCGAGGCTTCTAAAACGCCGGCCGAGTGCTCATTCTCAAGCATCGATGGCTGCGTCCTGGACGCCGGCCAGGGCGGGCCGGCAGGCGGCCAGGTTGCGAATGACCTTGAGGAACTCCTGCACGCACTGCTCGGTGCGGAACGTCTCGTAGGCCTCGTGGCGAGCGGTCTGAACGCAGGTAGCCATCGCCTCGGGCGACTCGAACGCGGTGCGGATCCGCACGGCCAGCGTGTGGGGCTCGCCGGGAGCACAGAGGAAGCCGTTGCGGCGGTCGGCGATGAACTCGGTCACGCACGGCACGGCCGAGCCGATGATGGGCACGCCGGCGGCCATCGCCCAGGGGATCCAGCCGGTGGGCACGTCGCCCAGAGCGGGCACGATCAGCGCGTCGGCGACGGCGAGCAGTTCGGCCGGCGAATGGCGCTCGCCGGGCAGGAAGTACACGCCGCCGGCGCCGATGCTCTCGATCAGCCGCGCGATCCGCCGCTGCTCGCGAGACAGGCCCGGCACGATCAAGCGTGTGTCGGGCCAGATGTGTTGCAGGATCGCGGTCGCCCAGGCAGCGTAGTACTGCCCGCCCGTGCGCGACGCCGGGGACGGCACGAGAAACACGCGTCCGGTCGCCGGCAGACCGAGTCGCTCACGGTTCATGCTTTCGCGAGCCCGGCGAATCTCGGCGAAGTCCACGCCCGGGCGAATCACCGCCGTCGATTCCATGGGCACGCCTGCTTCGACCAGCCGCCGTCGCACAGTGCCATTGAGACAGATGAAGGGCGTGACATCGCTTGCATCCGAGCCGAACGCGCTGCGTCCGGTGAACGCGTCAGATCCGGATTGCGTCATTCCCGCCAGCGCCTCCGCGAGAACACCGCCGCCACCGGCTCGCGCCCAGCGGCTCGTCTCGCGGGCATCGTCGGGATCGCTCACCACGGCCGCCAAGGCGCGAACCCACTCGGGTCCGGCCGCCGCCCCCGCCGCGTAATGCCACGCCAGAATGGCGTCCGGCCGATCGCTGCGCAGCTGACGCTGGAGCGGCAACGCCCAGAGAAACGGCCAGATTCGCGGCCGAGCCACCTGGCGGACGGCGACGCCTTCGGGCACGACTAAATCTGCCGGCCGCGTCCCCATCATGATGACCCGCTGCGAGACCTCGTCCGTCGGCAGCTTGCGCAGGAGCAGCGTGCACAACCGCGCCGCGTCCTCGCGGGTGTTCTCATCCACCAGATGAACCAATCGAATCGACATTGGCGAGAATCATCGGCGAGCCGGCTCGGCAGATCAAGAGGCGCTGCGAGAACGCGAATGCGAAAGACATGAGGCGGACGCCCTCCCCCCGCACCGCCGGGACATATAGTCGCGCGGTCCGGCTTGCCGTAGACTGAAGCACACGATGATTTTCCAACTGCTCCTGCTCTTGCTTCTCCTGGCCGCGTCCGCGTTCTTCAGCGGATCGGAATCGGCCATGTTCTCGCTCAGCCGTTACGAGCTGAGCCGTCTGAGCAAGAGCCGGACCGGCCGCATCCTCGCCGAGCTGCTTCAGCACCCTCGCCGCGTGCTGTTGACGCTCATGATCGGGAACGTCACGCTCAACATGTTCATCTTCGCCCTCAGCCTGTCGCTGTTTCGCGATCTGGGCAGCACGCCCGCGATCGGCGCGGCTTTGGGTCTGGTCAGCCCGTTCCTGGTCACGCTGGTGGGCGACATCCTGCCCAAGAGCACGGCCATCCTGCTGCGTCTGAAGTTCGCGCCCGCCGCCGCCCCGATCATTCGCGCCGTGCAGATCGGGCTGGCTCCGGTGATCTGGATCCTCCTGCACGGGCTGGTCATGCCGCTTACCCGGCTGCTCACCGGCCCGCACTCGCCCGATGAGTACGTCACCACCGAAGAGCTCGACGAACTCATCCAGCTCTCCGAGCAGCGCCGCATCATCGACGCCGACGAGAACGCCATGCTGGGCGAGGTCATCCGCCTCAGCGAGCTGCGCGTGCACGACATCATGGTTCCGCGAGTGGACGTGGTCGCGTTCGACATCCACGATAGCCCGGCCGAGATCCGCAAATTCCTGCGCGAACGCAAGCTCACCCGCGTTCCTCTCTATGACGGCGACATCGACAAGATCGTTGGGCTGGTCTACGCCAAGGATCTGTTTTTGAACCCCTCGCGGGAGCCGGGCACGCTCGTGCGGCCGGTGAAGTTCGTTCCTGATCTGATCACGCTCATGCAACTGATTGAGCATTTTCGCCGCACTCGCACCGACCTGGCCATCGCGGTGAACGAGTACGGCGAGATGACCGGCCTGGTCGAGGTTGAGGATGTCGCCTCGCAGATCGTGGGCGACCTGGCCGTCGAAGGCCGTCCGCCCGAGAAGCCCCGCTGGATCAAGCTGGCCGACCGGCGCTACCGCGTCTGGGGCGGGATCAGCATCCACGAGTGGTCCGAGCAGTTCAGTTTCCGCGGCCTGGAGGAATCGGTCACCACGCTGGCTGGACTCATCCAGGCTCGGCTGGGCCGGCTGCCCGCGCCCGGCGACGAGGTGCAACTGGGCAATCTCAAGCTCACAGTCGAGTCGCTGGACGGGCGGCGGGTCGAATGGGTGCTGCTCGAACGCGGCGACGACCAGCAGTCCGCGCCGCCTCCGCCGTCGCGAAAGGAGGGCCGGCCATGACCTTCGTGTGGGCGGTCCTCGCACTGCTGTTCCTGCTCGTTGCCGGATTCTACAGTGCGACCGAGATGGGGTTGTACTCGGTGAACCGGCTGCGGCTTCGGCTGGAGGCCAGCCGTTCGGGCCGCCGCTCCGCCCAGACGCTCCTGGAACTCACCAATCGCCGCGAGCAAAGCGTTCTGGCCGTGCTCCTGACGCAGAACGTGATGAACTACCTTCTGACCGTGGCCACCGTGTCGTTCATCGTCAGCGCCAGCGGGATGCCCGGCGATCGCGCGGACGTTTACGCCGCTATTATCCTGTCACCCATCACGTTCGTCTTCGGCGACGTCGTACCCAAGAACTGGTTCCACGCCCAAGCCAACCGCCTCATGTACCCGGCAGCGCCGTTCATCCAGGCGTGCGTCCTGTTCTTCCGATACACGGGCATTCTCTGGCTGCTCGAGTCGCTCACCCGCCTGCTGGCCGAGTGGACCGGCCAGGAGGAAAAGGAAAACTGGCGGGGCGCTCGCGGCGAGATCATCGGTATGCTGCGCGAGTCCAGCGCCGCCGGCCCGCTCACTGAGGAACAGGCCCGCATGGTCGAGCGGGTGATGAACCTCTCGAGCGTCCGTGTGGGCAGCATCATGATTCCACGGCAACTGGCCGTCACGTTGCCGGCCGACGCCGACCGCCGAACGTTCGAGCAGATCGTCGCCCGTTACAACCACTCGCGGCTGCCCGTGCTCACCCCCGATCGCCGCAATGTGATGGGCGTGGTGAACATCTACGACGTACTGGCCGATGATCGTGGCGGGCCGCTCGCGCAACACATTCGGCCGGCCACGTTCATTCCCGCCCGAGCCACCGCCACGCAGGCCCTTCTCCAACTTCGTCAGGGCCGTGAGAACATGGCCATCGTGGTCGATCCCCGCCGAGGGTTCGTCGGCATCCTGACGCTCAAAGACCTGATCGAGGAGATCTTCGGTGAACTCGGGGCGTGGTGAAGCGGCGAATGACGAAATCCGAATGTCGAAAGAAACCCGAATGACGAAGCAATGCCGTTATGACCCACCCTTCGAGCTTCGTCATCGAATCGTCATTCGGTTTTCGTCATTCGTCATTCACACACCAGTCACCGAAGGCCGTTGAACTCCTTCACCGCCTCGATCATGGCCACGATGTTCGCCACCGGCACGCGGGCCTGCACGTTGTGAATGGCGTTGAAGACGAATCCGCCGCCGGCGCCGAAGATTTCGCAGCGGCTGAGCACCTGCTCGCGGACTTCCTGCGGCGTGCCGAAGGGCAGCGTTTTCTGCGTGTCCACGCCGCCGCCCCAGAACGTGAGCCGGTCACCGTACGTGCGTTTGAGATGTCGCGGCTCCATGCCCGCGGCCGAGCACTGCACGGGGTTGAGAATGTCGAAGCCGCACTCGATGAACCAAGGCAGGAAATTCTCGACCGCCCCGCACGAATGCTTGAACGTCTTCCAGTTCGTGTGGGCATGGATCCAGTCGTTCACCCGCTTGTAGTACGGCATGTACAACTCGCGGAACGTCTCCACCGAGCAGAACGCCGACGTCTGCGTGCCGAAGTCGGTGCCGCAGATGAAGACGGCATCCACCTGGTCGCCCGCGATGGCGTGGATGCGGGCCAGATTCTCCAGGGCGACGTTGCACTGAGCCTCGAAGATGGCGTGCACGTAATCGCGGCGAACCACGGTGGACATGTACCATTCGGCAATATCGCGAATGCCCCGCGGCCGCTTGAGAAACGGCGCCGGCACGAGGGCGATATCGCCGAAGGCGGTCCCGCCGAACGAGGCCATCACTGCCCGGCCCGTCGCCGCCGCTCGCTCGATGGCCGCGGCGAAGTGGTCCAGGTCCGCCTTCGTGACCGGCTGGAACTCCTCGAGATTGTCGTTCACGTCCAGGCGATCATCGTCGATGGGCTCCTGGCGGACGATGGTGTCGAAGAAGTAGCCGCCGGCCGGCATGCGGCCGCTCGGCGGCACGCTGGTGTCGCCCTGCGGAAAGATGAGAACATCGCCGTTGGGCTCGGTCACTGTGCGGAAGCCCTCGGGCACGAGCACGGTCAGGCCGAACGGCGCCCGCCATTCCCGCCAATTCTCGTTGGGAAAGCCGAACAGCGTGGTGCGGGGCGCCACGCCGGCCACGTCGATACCGATAATCTCGGCGAGTTCGTCATCCACCTCGCCGAGCATCTGATAGGGCTCGACCACCTTGACCGGACGTTTCTCCAGCCCGTAGTGTTCGCGAAGAGCCGCGACGGCCGTCACGTGCATGCCGGTGACGGCCGTGCTGCCGAACTCCAGTGGAATGCGATCGGGTTGCCGATGACTCAAGGCCGATTGGACACGCTGCCTGCTGGTCATAGAGCCCCCGGAAAAGGAATGTCGAATGACCCAATGACGAATGACGAATGGAAGCTATGAGCTACGGGCTGTGGGCCAGACAGCTCCGCTCGCGTGCGGTATCAGCTATGCGTGGTTCGCCTCCGGATTCGCCATTCGTCATTGGGATTTCCTCATTCGTCATTCACTCGTGTCACAGCTTCAGATTGTTGCGCCTGGCGGCATCCTCAAGCACGCGAGCCATGATCGCGTAGCCGGCGTAATGCGGGTGCAAGCCGTCGTCGGCCAGGTCCTTGCGCAGCTCGCCCTTCTCGTCAGCCATGGCCGAGGCATAGTCCACATAGATGCAGCCGTGCGTCGCACACAGTTTCTCGAGCCGCTGGTTGATCTGAGGCACAATGCGGGCCTTGTCTTCGTGGAAGCGGGTGTCGGGATTGGTGGGCAGAATTGAGCACATGAACACGTTGATTCCTTCCGCCCGGGCCGCCTTCATCATCGCTTCCAGGTTGTCCAACACGGCCGTGATGATTTCGGTGTCGGACTTCTTTTGGCCGACCATGTGGGCCACGTCGTTCGTGCCGGCCAGGATCACGACGTTGCGGGGCTTGAGCTGGAGCACGTCGGCGTCGAACCGGCGGAACATATCGGGTGTGATGTCGCCGCTGATGCCGCGATTGAGAATGACGCCATCGCTTCCAACGAAGTAGGCGTCCAACTCCCACAGTTCGGTGATCGAATCACCATAGAACACCGTGCCCACGGCCACATCCTGCCGAACGACCGCCTCGTTGCGGAAATTGAAGCAGAACCGCAGCCGATCGGCCGGCGCCTTGCCGAAGTTGTTGAGCTTGATGACGTTCTGACGCTCTTCCTCCGTACGGCCGGCCCTCTTGATGGTTGATGAACTCTGGCAACCCGTGCTCAGCACGAGCCCCGAAAGAACAAGCCCGGACCACAGAAGTCGGTGTGAACTACTCCTCACGACTGTCTCCTTTCCAACGAAAGCTGAACGGGGTGATGATGAGATTTGGACGGCATTCTATCGAGATGCGGCCAGCGTCGCCAGCGAGGGGAACATGGAGCAGAGAGGCTGGGGACTGGGGGCTAGGGACTGGTATGTTGGGACGGCTCACATCCGAACCGGCTGCTGCCAGTTGCCGGCTGATAGCTGACAGCTGAGAGCTGATAGCTAAGAGCTCTCAGTTAGTTTGGCCCTTGTTTGCATTCTTCCGGCGGCCAGGACAGTCCATAGACCATGCGAACCGATTCGGCCAGCTTGACGGGATCGACCGGCGCGATGTCGCCGGCAAGGGACGATCCCTCGTTTCGCCGGCCCGCCCGGGCGGATCGGGCGGCTGAACCCGACGGTCTGCGAGCCAGCGTGCCCAGTACAGAGGCCAGTTTGGCCAACTCCGCCACGCTCAGTTGATTCTTCTCCTTGCCCAGCGCGTTCAGCACCTTGCTCAGGAGGATCACCTCGCTGCCCTGGACCACCTTACGGCGGTAGGCTGCAGGCAAACACCCCAACACACCGGCCAGAATCTGCGACGTGACCACTGGACGCGCCACCTGTTCGAGCTTGCGCGCGTACGTCCGGAGGACAGCGGCGGAGATGCCGTACTTGCCGGGCAGGTCGAACTCCCGCGTTAGCGCTTCCAGCGATCGCCGTTGTCGGCCCGGCAAGAGAATCTCGCGGTCGAGACGAGCCCGCTCAGCCGCAGGCATTCTCAGGAAAACTGGCGAGCGGGCCAGCGATGCCGGCACATCCCCGTCCATCAGCGGCTCGAGCCCGTCTAGACCGGGCACCGACGCGGACACTGACGAACGATCGCGGGTTTCGCCACCCTGCCGAGCCCGACTTGCGTTCGTCTGCCGGGAGGATCGAGCCACGGCCGGTCGACCGGAAAGCCGACCCGATGTGCGACTTGCCATGCGTCTGCTCCGAGCGTCTGAAGATGACCGAGCCACCTTGGCGAATAACACGCTCGCCGTGCCGTCCGCCGCGGGGTAGACTCCTGAAGCCGGAACCGCCGGACGACTCGGCGCATCCAAAAGGACGGATGCGGCGGGAGATGGATTTGTCCGCCGCTCAACGCGTGCGCTCGACAGGCGAGCCCGCGATCAAGGAGATGAACATGTTCACACGACACACGACGATCGGATTTGTGACCGCCGCCCTGCTCTCCGCACAGGTTGCTGCTGCTCAGGAAACCGCGCAGCCAGCCCCGGGCCAAGCGGGCGCAGGCCAGGTGGCCCCGGGTCAAGCGACCCCGAGCACGGCTCTGACCATCTACAGCACGGCCGAGCCCGGCGCCATCCCGCCCGAACTCTACCGACCCACCCTGGGCCAGGGCGGCTACGTGCCCCCGCAAGAGATCCCGGGTTATGCCGTCATCAAGCAGGAGCGTCACGTCGATCTGAACGCGGGCGTGAGCACCGTGCGATTCACCGACGTGGCCGCCCGCATCGAGCCGACCACGGTCACGTTCGAATCGCTCACCGATCCGGACAACACCCGCGTCCTCGAGCAGAGCTACCAGTTCGACCTCGTCAGCCGCGACAAGCTCATGGAGCGCTTCCTCGACAAGCAGATCGAGCTCGTGCAGGTTCTGGGCGACGACGCGCGCAGCATCACGGGTACGCTCCTCAGCGCCGGCCCGGAGGGCACGGTCCTGCGAGGAGCGGGCGGACAGGTGCAAATCGTCCAGGGCTACGCCAGCGCCGTCCTGCCCGAGTTGCCCGGCGGCCTGATCACGCGGCCCACGCTGGTCTGGCGCGTGGCCGCTCAGCAGGCCGGCCGACACCTCACGCGTGTCACCTACCAGGCCGAGGGCATCACCTGGTGGGCCGATTACAACGTGGTCTTCACCGAAGGCGAGAACGCCAACAGCGGCGTGCTCGACATCGGAGCCTGGGTCAGCATTCTCAACAAGTCGGGCGGCAGCTATCCGGAGGCCCGGCTGAAGCTCATCGCGGGCGACGTGCATCGCGCCCCCAAACCGGCCATGAAGCTGGCACGGGCCCGAGGCATGATGATGGACATGGCGGCTGCCGCGCCGGAGGCCGGCTTCGAGGAGAAAGCCTTCTTCGAGTACCACCTGTACACGCTCGGCCGCCCCACCACCATCCCCGACAACTCCACGCAGCAGATCGAGTTGTTCCCCACCGCCCGCGGCGTCAAAGCGGAAAAAGTGCTGGTCTATTACGGCCTGGCGCCGGGGTATCGCGGCTTCTTCCCCAATCCGATGACCGACCGCAACTTCGGCCTGGAGATGAACAAGAAGGTCGATACTTATCTGCGGTTCAAGAACGAGAAAGCCAACGGGCTGGGCATCCCCCTGCCATCCGGCCGCATCCGCGTGAGCAAGCTGGACCCGGCCGACAAGACGCTCGAGTTCATCGGCGAGGACAAGATCGACCACACACCCCGGAACGAGGAAGTACTGATCAAGATGGGCAGCGCCTTTGACGTGGTCGGCGAACGGCGGCAGGTGGACTTCAAGATCGATGTGGCCCGCAACTGGATGGAAGAGACCATCGAGATCAAGCTCCGCAATCACAAGAACGAGCCGGTCAAAGTCCTGGCCAAGGAGAACCTGTACCGCTGGGTGAATTGGGAGATCAAACAAGCCTCGCACGATTACGAGAAGGTGGACGCCCGGACCATTCAGTTCCCCGTCCAGCTCAAGGCCGACGAGGAAGCCGTCATCACCTACACCGTCCGGTACACCTGGTAACCACGAGCGGCCGAGAGGGGGAGAAGATCGAAAAGCGAGGCAACGCCTCCTTCTTCTCCCCCTCTCGCCCTCATCTTTCTCCTCTTTCGCCGCGTCACCGCGTCTCCGCGTCGCCGTGTCGTTCTTCTGCCGCGCTTTACAACCCTCGCCCGGAGCGTAAGATGACCGTCACTCACGTCGGAGCCCGGGAAAGGGTGCGACGCGCGTTGTAGGAGGCATCGGCAGACCATGAAACCCGTCAAGAAAACCGTCCACAAGCAGCCGTCATTCCAACTCAAATCCACCACCGTCGAAGCCTACGTCACCGAACAAGGCGGCCACCTGGCCCCCGTAGTGTTTGATCGACAGGGCTGCAAGATTCAACCCTTCTCGGTCGCTCCATGGGCCGAGGAGCGTCCGGATCCGTCACTGCCTCAGCTCCTCAAAGTCCTGCGCGGCGACTTCTTCTGCATGCCCTTCGGCGGCAACGATCAGCCGTTCAAAGGCGAGAAGTTCCCCGCCCACGGCGAGACGGCCAACAACCGCTGGACATTCGAATCGCTGGAAAAGGATGACGGGCGGACCACGCTTCACCTGTCCATGAAGACCTCCGTGCGCAAGGGCCGCGTGGACAAGCGCATCAGCGTCATCGACGGCCACAACGCGGTCTACAGCCAGCACGTGATCTCACAGATGTCGGGGCCCATGAACCTCGGCCACCACGCCACGCTCAAGTTCCCCGACGAGCCGGGCAGCGGCTACGTGACGTTCAGCCCCTATCGCTTCGGCCAGGTGTTCATCGAGCCCACCGAACGGCCGGAAGAACGCGGCTACTCTATCCTCAAGCCGGGCTACGAGTTCAAGGATCATCGCAAGGTGGCCACCATCACGGGCGAGTTCACCGATCTGAGCCGCTACCCTGCCCGCCGCGGCTTCGAAGACATCGTGCAGATCGTGGCCGACGCCAAACGCGACGTGGCCTGGACGGCCGTCTCGTTCCCCAGGCAGCGGTACGTCTGGTTCGCGCTCAAGGACCCCAAGGTACTCGCCGGCACGGTAATGTGGATGTCCAACGGCGGCCGGCATTACGCGCCGTGGAACGGACGTCACGTGAGCGTCATGGGCCTGGAGGAGATCACCGGCTACTTCCACATCGGCATCGCCGCCAGTGCGAAGAAGAATCCCTTCAACGACCGTGGCGTGCCCACCGTCCTGAAGCTCAATCCGGCCAAGCCCACCGTGGTGAACTACATCATGGCCGTCGCCCCCACGCCGGCTAACTTCACCGCCGTCAAGGACATTGTCCTGGACGAGAAGGGCTGCACGCTCATCGCCGAGAACGGCAAGAAGGTCAAGGCGCCCATCGACGTGGCGTTCCTGCAGTCCGGCAAATGATCTTCTCCAGGGGCGGGCGTCTCGCCCGCCTCTCTGCAATGCACGCGCCGTTGTGGTGCACGCATCATTGTGGTGCACGCTTCCGCACGTGCACAGTGTGGGCAAGATGCCTGCACCACAACCTTCGATTTCAGGCGGGCGGAACGCCCGCCCCCCGTAGCCGATACCGGAAATCGCAGTGCGATGCGCCGCCCAGGATGGTCTGCGTGCGCGTCAGCTCGAGGTCGGGATTGAATCCCTCGGACGCCTGAAAATCACGATTGCAACTGAGCACTTCGCCGAGTTCGGGAATCCCGAGCCGCTGGTACATCTCGGCATACCGGCAACGCGTCACGTTGAAGTCGTAGCGATGCTCATCCTGCTGCAGAACGGTGAGCTCGAGCGCACCGCCCTGCTGCCATTTGTCCGTGACCTGCCTGAAGGCGGCCAAGTCGTTTCCCCCACACGCTCGCGCCGACTGGCCCCCCTGCTCGCGAGCGATACTCGTGATGGTTTCGCGAAGGATGGCCACGACCTCGTCGCGAGGCAGGCGCTGCGACAGGGCTTCGATGAAGGGAGCCAGAATGCGGGCCTCGATCTCCCGACGCACGATCAGCGGTACATCGTCGATACTTTCGATCATGCACAGTGGTAGGCCGGCCGAGACTGTTTTTCCACCGCGGTGCGTTCACGGCGGGCAGGTCGGGTTGACGGGTCGGTCAGGGCCGCTCAGGCAGTTCAGGAAAATGGCAATATCCTCGACATCCACCCGGCGGTCGTCGTTAAAGTCACTGCGCTCGCATTCCGGGTCGGTGAGATACTCCAGCGAGCCCGTGAGGCAGGCCTGCAGCCAGCCGAAGTCCGTCAGGTCCACGTCGTTGTCGCCATCGATGTCCGGCCGAACGCCGCCGGTGGTGAATCGCCAGACCGGCCCGGTGGTCACGCCGACCGCGTTGCGTTCGTCGACGCGCCAGAAGTACGTCGTCCCGCCCAGCAACGGGCTGACCTGCACAGAATCGGCCGACTGCTGCACGAGCGGCGTCGCGTCATCGCCCGGCACGGTTCGCCCGAAGTAAACGATGTGCTCGTCCGCCGCGAAACCCGGAGCCCACTGTAGCGTCGGCATGCGCGCGACGCCGGTCGCCCCGTCGGCCGGTACGGGCGTGTGAGCGTGTCCCGGCGTCCCGTCGTCGGGATGCCAGAAGAGCCGGTCGTTCTGCATCTCCCACAAGTCGGGCAGGCGGTCGCCATCAGTGTCCACCGTCCACGGATCGTCGGCCACGATGAGCGTCTGCTTCCACTCGATGTTGTTGGCCTCGCGGAACCAGGTGACGCCGTCGCGCACCATGTCGTAGTACAGATCGTACGTGCCGGCCGTAGCCGGCGCGGTGATGCTATGGCTGAACGTCGCCGTCTGGCCAGGGCCGACGCTGACGCCCGCCGGCAGCTTGCCCCGCCCGCGCATGTCGTAATCCGCATACGTGGGCGTCGCGCCAGGCGGCACGATGGCGATGGCCAGCCGGTAGTTGCTCGACTCGCTCCACGTATCCCAGCCGTCATTGCGGACGGACACTTCCACCGCGACGGTCTCGCCCGTCCGCATGATGCGCGGCAACGTGTCGCCCAACCACGTCGCCCGGTAGTTGTTGTGGCCGCCGAGATGATGCCGCATGAGATAGTAGAACGTGTAGGCGTCCAGGAACCGATGGTTGCGACCCGAATTGGCGTACGCGGCTTCCAAATCTTTGACGGCCCCCGGTGTCCACAGGATGCAGCGGTACCAGGCGAAATGCACACCACTGGCATAGTTGATCAATTGACCGGCCGCAGGATTGTCGGGCCCTGATCGGGCACGGATGGGCACGTTTCCATCCAGCGCCGGGCCCGCGGGATTGCCGCCGTCATGCCCGATGCCGTCGCCGCTGAACGGCGCGTAATTGCGAAAATCAGTCGTGTTCAACGTGCCGGCGGAGCCATTCAACAGCCAGGCCGAGATGGAGTAGTCCAACGCACGGTAGTAGTGCTTGCAGTGCTCGCGCCAAGTCGCCACGCCGCTCGGATAGCCCGAGGGCGAGCGTGTGCCGTGAATCTGCCGAGGGTTGATGTAGCCCGCGCCGGAGTCCCAGGCGATGAACGTGTCGCGCGGCGATTTGTGACGAAAGAAGTAGTCCATGGCCACCGAGCCGCGATCAATGATGTTGGGATCGATGGCCCAGTTGCAGTCCACCTGGCCGCGAGCCGAATGGTTGAACCGATTAGGGCCCAGCACGTTCAGCACCCACGAGGCCTGGTCGTAATCGCCCATGCCGATCATGATGTAATTGCCGTCGACCACGCGGCCGTCCGCGGTCACCAGGCCTCGTGCGACCAGATCATCGAACGTGGGTGGCGGATTCTGGACGTGTCGGCGCATCACCACCGCATCTGTCAGGCCGGCGTAGAACGACGTATTGCTCACCCACTGCGGACTGGGGGCGTCGGCTTCCAGAAACGCGTTGTACGCCGACAACAGTCGAGCCATCTCCCATTCGGTGGCCACGTCACCGTGCGAGCCGCCCGTCCAGTTCGTGTACTTGTACGGCCAGTTGATGAACCCGCACAGCTTGATCCAACGTTGGTAGCCGTTGCGTTGATTGCAGGCATCCAGGATGGCTTTGAACGTGTTCAGATCCGTGCCGATAGGTTGTGTCGGATCGTCGTTGGGTGCTTCGTCGCCCCACGGCGACAACTCGAAGCAAAACGCCCGTCGAGCCACCGCATAATCCAGGTTGTTGAGCTGCGACTGCAGCCCCAGCCCCAGCTTGAGGCCCCACAGATCCAGCGTATACATGAGCACCGTAGGATCGCACTGGCCCGTGTCGAGGTATCGCTGCTTCGCCCAGATATACGCGTCGCATTTGGCGCTGCCGGTGGAAGGCGTGTTCGTCTGCCAGATGGTGCCGGAGCCCGTGAACTTGCCGGTCAGATCGACGAGCAGGGGCAGTTTGGGCCCGGCAGCATCGAGCACCAGCCGGTGGTACATGGATCCTGTGCTGGTGTCCTTGCGCAGGGCGATGGCGTCCAGCACACCGGCCGTGGTGGTGGCAGCCAGACTCGTCGAGATCACGCCCGTATTCGGATCGGGATCGTACGCCACCACGCCTTGAATCAACGGTCGAAACCGGGCCAGCCACCCATCGAAATTCGCCGCGTGGACCACCGGCCAGCCCTCACACAACCCGCCGGGCTCACGCAGGCGATCCAGCCACCAGGCGTCTTCGTTGTAGAAGATCACGAACGCCCGCGGGGCGGAACGGTTGGCCAGGCCCTGCACGCACGCGACCGCGTGCCACAGATCGTATCGCGCGGCCGGCGCGAGATTGTGAGTGGAGCGGAGATCCAACACGTGAATGGCAGGACGCACGGGAGGATTGGCGGCGTACGCCGGCCCGCACACTGCCAGAACCAAACCGATCATCAGGCCTGGCATTCCGCTGGCGAACCCGGCCGCCCGCCGCCCGTTCTTCAATGGCTCACAACTCATAATGGCTTATGGCTCACAGCTGATAGCTGATAGCTATTCACTCATTCCATACAATGGGCTGCGGGTTCCACGCCCGGACCGCCCAGGCATTCCACGAACAGGTTGAGGTCATGCCCGTCGATGTAACGATCACCGTTTAGATCGGCCGCCGCACACGCGGCATCGGTCACGACCTGAAGCGATCCGGTCAGGCAGCGCTGAAGGTAGGCGAAGTCGGAAACATCGACGTCGCCGTCGCCTTCGAAGTCCCCCCGGACACGATTCACCTTGAAAGTGGCGATAAAATGCCAGCCGCCGGTCCCGTCGCCCGAAGGCAACGTTCCGTCGAACTTCCCGTCCAGCGGCCGGCCGGTAAGATCCATGACGGGATCGTTGATCCACAACGGTCCCAGCACCGTGCCCGCCAGGAGCACGCGATACGTATCGGGCGGAACAGCCACGCCGCTCAGATCGAAGACCGCCTGGTTCCCCGCCGCCGTGATGGCCGCCGCCTCGACCGCCACGTCGTTGCTGTTGCCGAAAACGTCGTCGCCGCCGCTGCGGGTCAGGCGAAACGTGGCAGCATTCACGGTATTGGGATCCACCGCGGTCGTGAAGGTGACGGCGATGCGCTGCGGCAAGTCGTAGATGACCGCGTTCGGCGCGGGATCCACGGCCGCCACTTTGAGCACCGGTTCCGGCAGATCCAATACACGCACGCGTATTTCCTTGATGTACAGGACGGCTCCGTTCCCCACGTAGAAACGAAAATCGCTCGAGCCATTCTGCCGGTTGGCGAAGCGGGCATCCTCGAGCGTATACGTCCGCGTGCGATGCTGGCCGGTGTTGGCCAGTTGGAAGCTCGGCGTGTTGGTGTAAGCGCCGTCCAGCGTGGCCTGTGGGTTCCAGGAGTCGTATTGCAGTTGCACCGGCCCGTTGCCCACGTCGAGATACGTGACGGTGAGTTGCGCCCGGCGCCGCTGGCCGAAGTAGAACGGATCCTTCACGTTGAAATAACCGTAGCGGTGCACAAAGCCCGGCTCGGTGCGAAGGTAGTAATCCCCGTTGTAGGCCACGTGCGCGAGCTGGCCGTCGCCGCCTTCGCGCGGGTCCAGACCCGCCATCACGATCCCGCCGGCTTCCGCGCGGATGCTCACCTCGCGCACGTTCGCGTATTCGGGGCCGTCATCGTAGTCCGGGCCGCGCGGCAACGGATCCGGGTACTCCAGCACAATCGTCTCGTCGGGGATCGTTCCGGCCTTGAAGTGCGCGGCATAATGTGCGGTGAGCGTAATGTAATCGCGTCCGTGCTCGACGGTTTCGCAGATACCCGTGCCCTCGTGCAGTTCGTTCCACGTCTCGACGTGGACAACGTTCGTGGGCGAGCGCAGAACGCCCAGCCAGTTGTAACGATAGAAGTTGCCTCCCTCGCGCATGCGGATGGGCGTCGACCGCCCGGGCACCGCCGTGTCGTTGTACCCGGGACCGACGGCGGCCGTCCCGTCGATGAACGGCCCGAACAGTGCCGCTCCCCAGCGGTAGTCGCTGTCCACTTGCACCTGCCACGAACGCTCCCGAATGATCCAGGGCGTCACGCCATCGAAGTCGGCCGCGAACCGGTCGTACACATACTCGAACGTGGACTGGTTATAGTTGGCCGCGAAACTCGCGCTGTAGAGGACGACCACCGGTCGGCCGTCGATGCACGCCCAATGCTTGGGATGCACGGTGCAGAAGAAACTGCGAATCGTGCGGTAGAAGATATCTTTCCCTTCCGGCGTGGTCAGATCCGCCCCGCCCGGACCGGGCAGACCGCGAACGCCGTTGAGCAGCGACGTCGTGTCGTAGAACATGCCGATCTTCGGCGGATTGTGACCCTCGGCGATCAGTTCTTCCCGAGCCTGCTGCAGCGGGATCAGTGCCTCGTGGTAAAGCGCGTAGCTGGGGTTGTCGAAGTTGCCGGGAGCCGCCCAATAGACCGGCCAGACCATGTCGATGCCCGCCTCCATCACGTCGGCGAGTTCGCCCTTGTGCCAGTCTTTGCTGTACATGTCCACCCGCTCGGGGTCGACGAAGTGATCGGTCAGCGCATCATCGGTCCGCTCGGCATTGTCAAAGAAGTGCATGTCGGGCCAGCGGTACCAGTAGAAGTAGCTCGTGCCGATCAGCTTGTCGGTCGAGCTCCACGACGTGCGCTGCGCGATCTCGGCCGGCGAAGGCGTCACGAAGCGATCGGGCGGACCGAAAACTTCGGGCATGGCAATGAGGATGGCGTTCTGTCCCCCGTCATTTCGGGCGCGAAAGGCCAGGTGCGCGGAAATGGCCACCGCGTCACTGAACGCCGGACCGACGACCTTCGTCCACGCCGAGGCCGTCGCCACGACGTTTCGCAATGATCCTGGTTCACGGCCCAGGTAGCCGGACGGGCCGAACAAAGGCATCGAAATGTCGCAACGCTGCGGCGTGCCGTCCGTATTGGCCGACCGTATGTAAACTTCGAAATGATACTCGCGGCCGGTAAGTAGTGGCAGGTGGTGCGCGTAGTGATCGAAACCCTGATCCGCGCCGAACACGTTCACCTGCCAGCGCACGGCATTCGTGGGCGGGCTGCCCGGATAAAGCTCGTCGGCCGCCAGCGGCACAATGGCGAGCTCGCCCGCGCCACCGCCCACGCCAAACGCTCGCCAGTAATCGGGCGCGGTCCCCGTGACCGGCCCTTGCAGGCTGCCGCCGTTTCCGGCGAATCGGGGATTGGGCACCAGGTTGACGTCCTCCGCCCAGGCGGCAGGGACAACCACACAGCAAGTCAGCAAACCTGCCGCCGCAGCGAGCGGAACCATTCGCAAGCGCGCAGCTCGGCAGACTGCCCAGCGTCTTTGTTGATCCCCCATCTCACACCTTTCGTCGGCGGCGACAAGCCTTGCTCGCCGGGAAATGCACGCATGCGCCGGCACTTGGCCGGGAGCCGGCATCTCGACGTCGCCTCGCGTGTATTATCGACGACGCTTCACGAACGCCAGTCCACCGGCCGCCAGCAGCAGGAGGCTTACCGGCTCGGGTATGCCGATCACCGAAACGTCGTCGATCAGATATGCCCCCGACGTGCGCACGCCCCCGGGCGTCGTCACCCGGAACGCCACGTTGACGAACGCCACGTGATCCGGCACGGTCGTATTCACAAGGAAGGTCTCGTACGCATCCATGCCCGGATCGAACATCAAGCTCACCAGGCTGCCCGTGTACGTACCGGCGGCATTGAACCCGGCGATCTCCAGCCGAATCCGGGTATCGTTCAGCGCCACTTTCTTGCTGGCGAACGACACTTCCAGCTCTTCACCGCCCAGCACCGCCATCCGGAACAGATCGATATCCAGCCCGATGTCGCGATCAGTCCCGCCGGCGTCGGCGGTCACGCTCAACAGCGCGGCGTTGGAACCGCTGGCCGCATCGTCAGACAGCGCGACGGAGCCCGCCGTGCCGCCGACCGAGAAGAACCGCCAGTTCGGCAGGCCTGTGCTCGAATTCTCGAACCCGCCGTTGATCATCCGGTTGACGCCGTACGTGGCATCCACCAGGCGGGCGTTATCGAGATGGACCGACCGCCCGGCACCGCCCACGTCCATGCGAACACTCATGGCCGAGTTCCCATCCGACCGGGCGGTCATGCCGAATGTCTGCCATTCGGCGCCCGGGTCGAAGCCGTGACCGCGGTTGAACGCGTTGTTTTGGAACTGGGCTCCGAGGTTCAACAACGGCGTGCCGTAAGGCCCGCCATCGCGAGCATCCACCGTGAACTTGTAAACCCGCGGCTCGGCCGGAATGACCACCCGCATCCCGGGATCGTCCAGGTCCACCGCCGAATCGCCAGAGGCGTTTTGCCGAATCACTTCCAGGCCTTTGCCGGTGCGACCGGCCGCCGCAGTGACCGTCATTTGGCCGCCGGCCCCGCCCACGGAGAACACACGCCAGCCACTCACGATGGTCCCCGGCGCGCCGAAGTCACCGCCGGGCGTGGTCACGCCCTCGGCATCCGCTTCGAAATCTCCATTACTGAGTAGATTGGGCTGTGCCTGGACCAAGCCGGCGCGCAACGCAACACATGCGGCGATCAGCACCGCCGCTCTTCGGCAGACTGCCATGGTGTCTGTCATGATCCCTCCTCCTCAACTGGATCTGTGGCCGAATCCGTCGTCCACGCAGGTATCGGCGGATCGTCTTGTCGAAAGAGCAAAGGCAGAGACTTGTCTGAAGCCGCCCGTCCCGAGAGGCCGGCATGCGCTGAATCAACGGTCTACCGGCACCGAACGAAGCGCCGCCCGGGAAGGGTCGAGCGCCAGTCAGCCTATCAGACGCTGAAAGTGGATTCAACCGTTTTACATTGACCGGACCGAGAAAAACTGGCACCGTGCAGCCTCCAAGGCCATTTTTCGATTGCAATTTCGACGGCAGTGTCGTTAATATTCAGCCGAGTAGGGCTGGCTGCGATTCAGCGGTTTCGGCCAGGAGGGTGCCCGGTTTTCCGGCACAACACGTCGTCTATCTACACGTTGAGGTCTGTACACACTCGGAGGCTGTTCGTCTCGGACTGCGCACGTAACCTGTCAAAAGGGGAGTCTCCAAAATGGCGCGAACCTGCAAATTCCTCGTGTGGTCTGCGATTCTGACGAGCCCGGTTGTAGTGCTTGCCGACGCAGGCGAGCTACCCACCTGCCCGGCTCCGAGCCTGATGCCCAACCCGACGTTCGAAGGCACCAACGGCCTGGTGGCCGGCGACGCCACGGGTACGATGCCCGACGGCTGGCGGGCGTTTGCCGTGGCCGGTGGCGCCGCCAACGTCGAGATTGTGCCGGTCGCCGCGGGCGAGCTCTATCCGGGCAGCCCGGCCACGCGAGCCATTCGCTTCGCGGTCGCCAACTTCACCGGTGATCAGGCTGTGGATCACGATAACACCCGCGTGATCCTCAATTCAGCTCTTCGCTATCATGCCGAGTTCTACATTCGGACCGGCAATGCCGACAATTCGCCCCAACGCTACCGGTTCGGATTCCCGGTTTTCGATTTGAACGGACAGTTTCTCCTTCGTGAACCCGGTGCGCCGATCGAGGGGGGCAGCATCGAGTCAACCGCCACCGCCACGTGGCAGCGTGTGCGGTCGCGGAGCTTCATGGATCCCGAGGCGGCCTACGCACACATCAGCTTCCGCGTGCGAGATGACGGCGGAGATGAGAACGCCATTCTGATCGCCCTGCCTGCGATCATCGGCTCGACCGATCCGGTGGCCAACCCGGGGTTCGAATACACGTTCGGCGGCTTCCCCGAAGGCACCGGTACCATCAACGGCATCGTCCCGAACGATTGGCGGCTGTTCGCCGTCGGCGACGCTGCCGCAACCTGTGATATCGTCGATGTCGCCGCGGATGAGTTGTACCCCGGCAGTGCGCCGACCAAGGCCGTCCTGCTGCAAATCGACGCCTACGGCACGGACCAGGGCCTCGATCTGGACCTCGCGCGGTTCCAGATGTTCCCCGGCATCACCTATCAGGCCTCGGCGTACGTCAAAACCGCCAACCCCGACAACTCCAACCAGACCTTCCGGATGCAGTTCCCCATTTACAGCGGCCCGGCTTATGAGCGCACCCCCGACAAGTCGCCGTTCCTGGGACGCGAACCCGGATCAACGGGGAACCTGACCGCCACGAGCAGTTGGCAGAAGTTCACCGGCCCCGCCTTCCAGGATGCTCAAGCCAAGAGCGGCTTGCTTGCGTTCCGTGTGCCCGATGACGGAGGCCCCAACGCCATCCTGATCGCCCTGCCCTCGGCCCTGCCGGCGGATGCCGCCAACGGCGTGCCCAACCCGGAATTCCTGGGAACCGGCGGAGCCATCGTGGGCGATGTCACCGGCGCGGTGCCCGACCAATGGCGGGCCGTGGCGGTCACCGGCTCAGGCGATCCGCCGGTGTTGCCCAACCCCGACTTTGAACTCGATGCCGAGGGCACGACCACACCCGAAGGCAATTTCATCCTTCCCGGTTCCATCATCACCGGCTGGCGCACCTTCTCGGTGAACGGCGCCGGCGGCCAGATGACCGTCACGGCCGCGGCCGGCCGGTCGGGCATGGGCGTGGAAATCGCTCGCGCCAGTGCCGCCGGTGACTCGGCGCTCGACATGGACGCCGCGGACCTGAGGCTTCCGATTCCGCCGCAGCAACGCGTCTACAAGGCGCTCGCCGATGCCCGCGACGGTGGCGTCTACGGTGGCAGCCCCTCGTTCAACATCGGCATGCAATTCCAGAACAACTCAGCCAACCGTGGCGCAAGCTTCGATCCCGGCGCCGAGTTCGAGACCTACGGCACCACCACCGTGTCCGACACCGGCGGCCGCATCAGCATCCGCCTCGATGTCGGAGCGGGCGACAACCGTTCCGTCCACGTGGACAACGTCCAATTGATCGACGTTACCAGCGGTTTGGATCGCATGATCAATCCGGGCTTCGAAAACTCGAACAGCCGGCTTCTGGGCTGGCGGTTCTTCTCCGTCGGCGGGACCGTCGGATCGGCCACGCTCAGCAACGATGCTCACGCCGGCAACAACGCCGCCCTGCTCGAAGTCATCGAGGACGCCGGCGGCACCGACCGCGACATCGGGCTGGATATCACAGGCAACTTCGTGGCCGTCCGCCCGGGTGAGCAGGTCGAAGTTCGCCTCTTCGCTCGCAAGGTCAGCGGCGACGACACGCGGCTGGCCTTGGACGTCGCCGGATACAACAACAGCAATGTCTTCGTCACCACCGTCGCCGACGTGCTGCTGAATCCGTCCGACGCCGCATATGAGGAGTTCGTCGTCGACGTGACCATCCCCAACAATGTGACGCGTTTGAACGTGGGCCTCCGGGTCAGAAACGAAGCCGGGGAGCGGACGGCCGGGGCGTACCTCATCGACGACGTGACCGTCACCGGCCTCACGCCCATCGATCCGTTCCTCCCCGCGTCCGCTCAGATCGCCGTCGTTCCGCTGGCCGCCGACGCCCTGTTCCCGGGCAGCCCGGCCACCAACGCCGTGGAGTGGCGGCAGACGGCCTTCGGATCCAACGATGCTCTGTTCGACCATTTGAACTTCCCGTTCCCGGTCATGAAGGGCCGCGACTACCGGGGCTCGGTATATGTCAAGACAGCCAACAGCGACGCCGCTGATCAGGCATTGGACCTGATCCTGCAACTTCGGCGGAATGGCGAGACGTACAGCACGCTCACGATACCGGCAGTAGCTACCGGCACGTGGCAGAAGTTGGAGTTCGACGGCATCCAAACGTTGAGCGCCGATTCCGGCCTGTTCCGCATACGGCTCACTGACGATGGCGGTGCCGATAACGCCGTCCTCGTGGCCATGCCCGCCTTCGAACTGCAGGAGCCCGCGGACGGGCTCGTTCCCAACCGCGAGTTCGCCGGCACGGGCGGCGCGGTCGAAGACGCGGCCACCGGTGAGACGCCGGATCGTTGGCGTGTCTTCGCCGTCGCCGGCGCCGCCGCCGAGAGCATCATCACGCCGGTGGCGGCCAACGCCCTTTATGCCGGCAGCCCCGCGGTCAACGCCGTGATCTTTCGGCGAACCGGCTTCGAGGGCGATGCCGGGCTGGACACGCATTTGTCGCGACACCCGCTCATTCCCAACACGCCTTATCGTGTGTCGGTCTACGCCCGCACCGCCAACACCGACAATACCAGTCAGACCTTCAGCTTCGGCCATCCGGTATTCGTAAATGGTGCGACATTCCTTGGCCGCGGTCCCGGCTCGTTCGACGGGTTGGCCACGCTTAATTGGCAACTGTTCCGCGGCCCCATCTTCACCGACCCGGTCGCTGACACGGGTCACGTCGCCCTGCGTATCAACGTCCAAGACGCGACCGACGATGCGGTGATGATCGCCCTGCCCACCGTCGAGATGGCCTGTCCCGTGGTGACCGGCATCTCGCCCGCGCTCGCCGCGACGGGTGACGTGCTCGAAAACGTCACCATCACCGGTGCCAACTTCCACCCGGGCCTGTCGGTGCGTCTGGTCCAGGCCGGTCAGCCCGACATCGTGGCCTCCAACATGCTGCTCGCGGGCGAAGAGTCCATGACCGTCACGTTCAACCTCGCCGGCGCGGCAAGCGGGAAGTGGACGCTGGCTCTCTGCTCGGGCGCCTGCCCGCCGGGCGTGCTGGACAGCGCCTTCGAGGTGATCGGCTGCAACACGCCCTTTGCCGATGTCGACGGCGACAAGGACGTCGATCAGGACGACTTCGCGAAGTTCCAGGTGTGCATCACAATGCCGAATGATTCCACGCTCAGTTTCGACCCGATCAACTGCAACTGCTTCGATCGCGACGGCGACAAGGACGTGGATCACGACGACTTCGTGTCCTTCGCCTTGTGCGCGAGCGGTCCCGGCATCGAGGCCGACCCGGCCTGTGCCGACTGAGCGGCGTGCGAGGTAAGCCCTTCGCCGCTACCCGTTCCTGGCGAATCGAGGAACAATAAAGGTCTCACCAGGCGAGAATGAGCACATCGAACGGGGCGATGGGATGCATCCACTGGCATCCTGTCGCCCCGCGTGCTATAGGCCTGAGACTTGAGGCTTCAGACCTGAGGTAAGAACCAAGACGGCCATGATCCTCGTGGGCTTCCTCATCCGTGCCCGTCCGTGTGATCCGTGGTCCACAAGACTCCTCTTCATTGTCCGTGGCCGTCTGTGTCATCCGTGGTCCAAGAAGACTCTTCCTCTTCATCCGTGGTCGCGGAGCCACGTGTTATCGGCGCCGTCAGGACCAATAAACGGCATTGTCGCATCAGACTAAACCTCCGCTCCGATTCGGCACATACCCCAATACCGTGAGATGGGCGAGTCGGCCTCGCCTGCAAGTTACGATGCCGCCCCATCCAACCGATACGGAGTCCAGGCGGCGCTGTCCGCGCGCGGAGTTATGGGGACCTGCGTGCGAAACGGCAGCCCGTGAAGCGGATGGGACGAGACAGCGAGTCCGGGGTTCCGGGGATACATCATGCCGCTTGCGTTCCCGACAACCTATCAAATCGTTCGGCAGGGCCAACTGCAAACCGTCACCGCCAACGATCTGGACGCGCTGATCGAACTGCGCACCGAACTGGAGCTGGTTCGTCGGTTCGGCGCCGGAGCCACGCACGAGCTGATCGCCGTCCTCGATCGCATGATCGCGGAGCTCTGGACGCAGGACCGCGCCGACGCGCCCGGCGGGCCGGACCGGATCGCCAAACTCGAGGACATGCGAGCGATCCTGGCCGACGCGCTCTCGCCGGTCAACCGGCAGACGATCGCCCGGATCGACCAGGAGTGTCCGCAAGCCATAGCGGGGGTAAGCATGAGTTCCATTGAAAAGGACACGCAGGAGTTTCGGCAGGATGTGATCGATCAACTCGGCGCCTCAGGCGATGACGACGTCGACGCGCTCCTGGCCGCCTTCGAGCAAGCCTCAAAGGAAACCCAGAGCAGTCCGTCCGCGGCGGACATCGACGTCTCCAAGCTGGATCCGGACCTGCAGGCCCTCCTGGCCGACACCGGTTCGGGCGAGCTTGACGACGCCGCTCTCGCCGCTCTGGCTGACTCCGTCGTGAATGCCGCCGACGATTCGGCGACCGCATCCGATGGGGGCGAATCCGAGCCGCAAGAGCCCGTCGATCTTGCAACCCCCGAATGTGTAGAGGAACCTTGCAGCGCGTCGTCTCGCCCGGTCCAGCCAGATGAATCCATCGACTCCGGTTTTGAGCCGCAGGCGTCCGCCGACCGTGTCGCTTCGCAGGGTGATGGCCTGGAAACGACGCTCGATGCCGTCACGGCACAGATGACGCAGCAACTGAGCTCGGCGGAAGAACAGCTCGACGCCATCGCTTCGGCATTTGAAGCGGCGGCCGCCGAACTCAGTCAGACGACCGGAGACAACCGGACCGAACTCGAACGCTTCCCCACATCCACCGGGCCGGAGACCGCACCGGCTGATCCGCCGACTGCGCTCGCGACGAACGCGGATTCCGCGCCGAATCCGCCGGTTGCCGATCCCACACCCGCAGCTGGGTCGGCTGCCGCGTCCGTGCTCTGTGACCCGATCGGGGCCCCGCGGCAGGCTCAGACGCCGGCTGCAACTTCGTCCGTCGCCGAGATCAAAACGCAGCTCAGACAAGCACGTGCCAATATCTTGTCAGAATTGGATGATTTGCTGATCGTGCTCGAGCGAGTGGACCGGATGCAGGGCCAGGCCCAAGCCTCGCTCGAACGGGCACGGCAATTCGAGCAAGCGGCCGCGCGTGCTCACCGGGCCAGTCAGGCGCTGGCCGCCGCCGAAGCCGATGCCGCCAAGGCTCGCGCCAGCTTCGACCAGGCTCAGGCCCGCCTCAACGACGCCCGGCAGGTATGGGAACAAGCTCAACAAGAGGCCTCCGCGGCCGCAGCCGCCGTCGCCCCTGCGTAGCAGAAGACGTCAGCCAGCGGCGCGGCTTCGCCCCGAAGGGGCACGAAGGTGCAGCACGCTCAACACGTACGCAAAGGCCGCAATCCTTTGATTGCGGATTCTTCGCTCAGAGCCCGTAGCTCTCGCGGTTGAACAAGTGGGCGTAGTTCGCGCCGACGGTCTCGAAGGCTTCGGCCTCAGTCTCAGGCAGACTGTCCACCGCGGCGCTCAGTCGCGTGAGCCATGCCTTCTCGCGGGCCGGAATCTGCGTCGTGCCGTTACTCACCGCGGCATTGATGGCGTCGCGAGCAAACCGTACCGCCGCCAGCGTCCGGGCGTAGCCGTCCTGTTGCTCAACCACTGCCTTCGAGACGCCCAGCACGAAACTGGGCTCGAGCATCAGCGCTTCGACGCTGTGCGGCAGATCGCTGGCCACCATCCAGTCGCGGTATTCGGTCGCCTTGCCGCGAGCGGCAGCGGTGTTGAACAGCCGGCAGTCATAGGCCAGCAATTCCAGAAACGCCTCGGGCGCCGAGCCGCTGAGCAGCTGGACGTTCTGCACCGACTCGTTGCTCCACAGATCGGCGGCGGCCCCGGCGATATTGCCCAGCGGACTGAAGTGCGCACAGCTCGACGATTTACCTTCCATGCTGATGGGCACGCCGGTGATGGCCTTCATGGCCGGCCCTTCGTAGGCGCAATCCTTCGACGGACCCACCGCCCCATGCTCGAACGCAACGAGGCTGCGCGGAATGGTCGCCGCCCGCACCAGGGCCGCCAGCACCGACGGCAGCATGCCCTTGCCCGCCAGTTGCATGGCCGTGTTTCCGAATCCGCACGCCGTGTCGCCGCCGCTGACCGCGCCGTACTTGGCCGCGATCTCGCTGATCTGCTGCCACAGCCAGGCCATGTCACGGCACGACAGCGAGCCGAGGCTCCACACGATCCCAGGCAGGTCGCCCATGGTCAGCGCCTCGTCGTGCACTTCCTTCCCGCCGACCGACTCGATGGACAGGATATCGGCTCCGGCCTGGGCGGCACAGATGAACGCCTCGCGCGTCCGTTCCCAGCCCGCACCAGTCCGCAAGAGGGGAGGACGCTGCATTTCGCGAAGGTCCACGACCGTCACCCGCAGGGCCGTGGGCATTCCCGTCTTTTCATGCAGCGTCTGGAGATGCTTCTGCAGAATCGCAGTGATCTCCGCTCCCCATTGCGGCCTCTCCGTCATGGCCGGCAACTGTTCGAATTCGAGCACCACGCCCGGCAGGTTCAAGGCCGACGCCCGCCGGACCACTGCTTGCCCGATTCGATCGTAATGTCCGATCACTTGCTGCCAGGACTGCTCTTCGACGAGCATGGGAGGCAGCGTGAAGTTCAATTCCGGATAGACCGTGCCCGCGCCGATGGTCAGTCCCCGGCCGCACGTCACCGGCCGCGGACACTGCCCGAACACGAGTTGCGACTCGTCGGTGATCGCGAGCTTGCCGTTCCTGGTGGTTTGTCCTTGCATGCCGCCTCCTGGATTTGTCGTCACCCGCGGTCACACCGACCACTGGCCACTGATAACTGACGACTGACTACGTCCCACTGACTACATCCTGCAACGTCACTCCGCTCAACAGTTTCTCGATGCCGCGGCTGAGATCCCGCCACACTCGCCGGGCTTTGCAGCGCCGCGAGCGATCGCACACGTCCGCCGTATCCACGCAATCCACCAGGCACAGCGGCCCCTCGACCGCACGCAGAATCTCGTCCAGGCGGATCTCAGACGGCGGACGGCTCAACTGGAACCCGCCGCCTGCGCCCCGCGTGCTCCGGACCAGCCCCGCCTGCTGCAGCCCGGACAGCAACGTGTGCAGATACTTGCGCGACAGACCTTCCGCCTCGGCCAGTGACTGCATGAGCACCGGCGGACCGCCATACCCGCGGGCCAGCGCGATCATGGCCCGCAGCCCGTACCGTCCTCGCGTGGTGATCTTCATGTGGACCCAATTGTCTACTAAATTGGTAGACTATTCGCCCGACCCGCGACTGTCAAGGCGAAGACCTCCACCCGTCTCGTTCGGGCAAGACGCTCGCGCCGGATCCGCGCGGGCACTCATCCCGGATATAATGCGGAGATGCCTCGAAAATTGATCCAAACCGGATCCAAGCTCGGCCGCGGATTCTACGAGCAGGACGCGGAATCGCTGGCTCGTGCGCTGGTCGGCACCCTCCTCATACGACGCAAGAACGGTACGACTTACCGGGCCCGCATCGTCGAAACCGAAGCGTACGTCGGGCCGCAAGATCTGGCCTGTCACTCGTCCAGAGGCCTCACGCCTCGCACACAGGTGATGTTCGGCCCGCCCGGTCGCGCCTACGTCTACTTCATCTACGGCATGTACGACATGTTCAACATCGTGTCCGGCCCGCCGGGCAGCGGCCAGGCCGTGCTCATCCGCGCCGCCGAACCGCTCGATGGCTGGGACGCCAACCTCTCCGGCCCGGGCCGGCTGACGCGAGCGATGCAAATCACGCGGGAAGACAACGGGATCGATCTGACCGACGATTCGCTCTTCCTCCTGGGCCGCGACGGCTCGCGGCCACGCATAGGTCGAGCCAAGCGTGTGGGCGTGGATTACGCCAAAGAATGGAAAGATGCTCTTTTGCGCTTCTACGACCTCGACAGCAAAGCCGTGTCGAAGCCGCGACCGGTTCCCCCAGGCCTGGTCGATGACGAAGTGCGCAGCCGATCCGGAACCCGCGAATAGAAGCGCATGTGCGGTCGCGGGGCCCGTGTGCTCACCCCCGCGGGTCCTTGCATGCTAACCAACGGATAGCTGAAAGCTGACAGCTGAGAGCTGACAGCTACTTCTCAATTCCGACTCGGTCTGGCCTGACTGAGCTTCTGGCGGATGTACTCGGCCCGGGCGACGCTGCGTTCTTCGCCGTCCAGCCGCTGGCCGCAGCGCTTCTGCAGATGGGCCGACTGCGTGGCCAGGAACATCTCGCTGATCGCGCTCAGGTCGATGTGCTTGATCCGATCGAGCACCACGCCCATGCGCAGATGCGACAGCAGGAACAACGCCTCGTCGCTGCTGATAGCCCGAGCGTTCTCCAGCGTGCCCAGGGCCCGCCAGATCTTGTCGTCCAGCGCAGCCGGCTTGTTCTTGGTCAGCACCCGGCGAGCTTCCTGCTCGTAACGGACAATGGAAGGAATGACGTCGGCGCGGAAGCCGGTGAGAATCTCTTCTTCGCTGTAACCCAACGTTACCTGGTTGGAGATCTGGAACAGATCGCCGAGGGCGTCGGTGCCTTCGCCGTGCAGGCCTCGAACCGCCAGGCGCATCTCCTTGGCCGCCCGGAAGACCTTCTCTATTTCGTTGGTCAGCTTGAGCGCCGGCAGGTGCAACATGACCGACACCCGCAACCCTGTGCCGCAGTTGGTCGGGCATGCCGTCATGTAGCCGTACTGCTTGTGGAACGCGAAATCGACCAGCGACTCGAGTGCGGCATCCACGCGAGAGGTCTCTTCCCAGGCATCGTCCAGATTGAGCCCGCGACGAAGAACCTGGATCCGCAGATGGTCCTCCTCGTTGATCATGAGAGCGAGCGTCTCGGTGTTCGAGATCGCCACGCCGCGACTTCCTTCGCCCTCGGCATGCTGGCGGCTGATGAGATGCCGCTCGACCAGGAACTGCCGATCGAGCATGTCGCTCTTGTCGATATCCACGTAGAACGTGTTCTTGCCGAAGTCACTGGCGGAAATGGCTTCGAAGAGCGTCCGCTCGATTTTGCGACGCTGGTCAGGCGTGGCCCGCCCCAAAAAGTTGTACCCAGCCAGGTTGCGGGCCAGCCGAATCCGAGTGGAAATGACCACATCCGACATGGGCCCGCCGGTTTGTAGCCACTCGCCCGGCGAATGGACCAGATCATCCAGCTTCATTTCTTGTCCAACCCCGCAATCTCATCGCGCAGCTTGGCCGCGCGTTCGTAATCCTCAGCCTCCACCGCCTCCCGCAGCTCACGTTGCAGATCGAGCCGCCGCTGCTGAACCGGATCGATCGTGACCACCTCGCCCGGCGACTTGCCCGTGTGGTGGGTCCGGCCGTCCTGTGCCCGCTCGATCACGCTGGCCAACGCCTCGCCGAACGCGTCGTAATCGTTCGGGCAGCCCAGCAGCCCCTGGCTCTTGAACTCCACAAAGCTCAAGCCGCACTGCGGACACTTGACCCTCGAAAGCTCCTGCACGCCCGCCTGGCACATGAGGAACGAGTTCAGCACGTCATTGATGGAGACGTGCTGCTTGATCATCACGCCCTCCTGGCCGGCACAGGCTTCGCACAGGTGGCGTTCCTGCTTGTCGCCGCCGATGAGATCGGTCAAATGGACCGTCGCGGTATGTTTCTTGCAGTTCTGGCACAGCATAGTACTGACCCGTGGTGTAGTGAACGCGGTACACAGCAATCTTAGACGCACCGCCGCATGGCGTCAAGCGGCACTGCGACCGCAAACTCTTGCCGATTCATGCATTACGGCAATTACCGTTTTTTTCTGGCGGGCGATCGCCCCGGCTCCCGCGTCGCCCCCTGCCGTCCGCCACGGGCCGATTCAACCGCCCCGCACTGCTGTCATCCCGTCGCTCGCCAGTAGGTGGCGAAACAGCCCGGGGCCTCCTCAACCCGCACGCCGACGAGTGGCCGGTCGGGCCCCAACTCCGCCTGCATGCGCTCGAACAGGACGCGTGCCACCCACTCGGCGGTCGGATTACGGCCTTCCAGCCAAGCGAGGCTATTCAAGTCCCCGTGATCCACTTCGGCCAACACACGCCCGAGCGCCCGTCGGGCCTCCTCAAAGTCGATGACCCACCCCACCGGCTCGAGCAGCGGCCCGCGAAAGATGCACTCGACCTTCCAGTCGTGCCCGTGCAGCGGCTCCTGGCTGCCGTCGGGCAGTTGAAGCCGATGCAGGGCCGAAAACCGTCCTTCGACCCGAACCTCGTACGTCTCGCCATTCTCCGCCATGCTCAGGAACCGGTCCGTCTCACACGGGTGCTATGCACGAAGCGAGAAGCACGTCGGAGAGCCAAAGTTCCGGCCTCGCACTTCTCGCATCATGGTGCTCACTTTATTTGCCTGATCGCCCACGATACCATGCTGGGCATGCCAAAGTACATGCCCTCCCTCACTGATTTCGAACGTCTTGCCCAGCGCGGCAACACGGTGCCTGTCTACTGCGAACTGCTCGGCGACAGTCTGACGCCGGTGACTGCGTTTGCCGCCATCGCCCAGAATAGCCCGCACGCCTTCCTTCTGGAGAGTGTAGTGGGCGGCGAGAAAATCGCCCGCTACTCCTTCCTGGGGGCCGATCCACAGACCGTTTTCCAGGCCACCCGCGATCAAGTCAGCATCGAGGGGCCGGGCGGCTCGATCAAGGATACCTGCGGCGACCCCCTGGCCAAGCTGGCCGAACTCCTGGCCTCGTACCGGGCCGTGCATCTGCCGGAACTGCCCCGCTTCGGCGGCGGAGCTGTCGGCTATGCCGGCTACGACGTGGTCCGCTACTACGAGCCGCTGCCCAATGCCCCCCAGGACGACCGGCGGCTGCCCGACCTGCTGTTCGGGATCTACGACACCATGGTCGTTTTCGACCACGTCCGAAAGACCATCCTGGTCATCGCCAACGCGCACGTCGAACGCGATGGCATCCAGGCGGGTTACGAGAACGCCTGCAGCCGGATCGAGAAGACGGTTCAACGGCTGGCCTGCGCCCGGCCCAGCCGCGTCGTCCATATCGACCACACAGGCGACCCCAAGCTGAGCTTCACCAGCAACTTCGAGCGCGACGGCTTCTGTCGGGCGGTCGACAGTTGCAAGGAATACATCCGCGCGGGCGACATTTTCCAGGTCGTCCTCTCGCAACGACTGCGGGTGGACACGCCGGCCGATCCGTTCGACATCTACCGCGCGCTGCGCGTGGTGAACCCGTCGCCGTTCATGTTTTACGTCAAGAGCCCGCGCGTCATCCTGGTCGGCTCGTCGCCCGAGATCATGTGCCGGGTGGAAGACGGCGTCGTGACCAATCGGCCGCTGGCCGGCACGCGACGGCGTGGTCGCACTGACGAGGAGGACCGCGCTCTCGAGGCCGAACTCCTCGCCGACCCCAAGGAGCGAGCCGAGCACATCATGCTGGTGGACCTGGGCCGTAACGACGTCGGCCGGGTCTCGGAGTTGGGCAGCGTCAAGCTCAACGAGGTCATGGTCGTCGAGCGATACAGTCATGTGATGCACATCAGCAGCGAGGTCGAGGGCCGACTCGCACCAGGCCACAACGCGTTTGACGCTCTGCGGGCCAGCCTGCCGGTCGGCACGGTGAGCGGAGCGCCCAAGGTGCGGGCCATGCAGATCATCGACGAGTTCGAACCCACGCGCCGCGGCCCCTATGCGGGTGCGGTCGGTTACGTCGATTTCGCCGGCAACATGGACACCTGCATCGCCTTGCGGACCATGATCATCACGCCGGGCGACATCTTCGGCAAACACGCCGTCTACGTGCAGGCCGGCGCCGGGATCGTGGCCGACAGCCAGCCCGAATTGGAGTACAACGAGACGATCAACAAGGCCAAAGGCCTCCTGCGAGCCATCGAGATTGCCGAGAGCGGCTTCGAACAGGCGGGCGTGCGGATCGATCTGGACGAACGGCGATAGCGGCCGGCCTCCCCCCCCCGACCACAAAGAAAGAGGATCAGAAAACCGGGGCTCCTTCGTCCCCGACTTTCTGATCCTCTGTTGTCTATTCTTGTCTGCGTATGAGCTCACAGCCCTATCGCTGCGAGCCAATGGCTGATAGCTCTCAGCTCAGTTCGCCGGCTTCAGCTCGACGTACTCGGCGACGCTCTGCATCTCCTTGAGCACGTCCAGGCTCGCTCGGATCCGGAAGGTCGTGCCGGCGGTGACCGTCGTGGGCCGCAGGTGCGGCGGGTAATCCTGCCACATGCGGCCGCCGCGCCGATGCTCGTCGCGGGGACGGGTCTTCTTCATCCGCTCGCGGTCCTTGCGGACACTCGGATCCTTGGCCAGCATCCGCAGGAGCGTCTTGCGGCCGCCATGCGTCCGAGGCTCTTTCTTCACCGTCACGTTCACCCAGTCATTCGTCTTGATGTCTGCCGCCATATGCGTCTGCCCTTCTGGAGTCTAATCCGTTCACCCGCTCGCCCGGCGTCCGTGGCGGGCCTGCCCGACCGGCACCGGGGCGGAAAACGAAATAGCATAACACAGGCCCCGCCCCCCTGCCAAGTCCCGGTGGCCGACCATCACGGCGTCGCGGAGTGACGGGCGGAACCGTCCGGACGCCCGCGTCCAGGCCATCCGCGGGGCCGACCGCCCAAGACGGCCTCCAGGTGTCGGCCCCCACGGCTATTCGCCGCCGACGTGGATCTCGAACGCCGGGCCGGGCTGGAGTTCGGCCGCGCTGGCGGCCGGTGCGGTCGAGTAGCTGCCGTAGGCCGGCCAGAGGCGATGCGTGCCGGGGACGGCAGCCACGTTGAGCGTCAGCGTGGCCACCCGGTACGCACCGGGTGCGCTTATGTTACGGGCAATGGCGCCCAGCGAACCCTGGGCCACGGAGTAGCCGTCCAACGGCATTCATCGGCCCGCCCACCGCGCCCCGCCCCCTGATCTTCGTCAGGCGATACACCAGGAAATCCTTGTTCGGGAAGCACAAGGAAAAAGGAGCGAGATTGAGAGCCGAGAGACTTAATGTCATCTCCACGAATACATGGACTACCACTAATAAGCTCATGGAAGCTCACTTGGCAGATCCGAATCTTTACAAGTACTTCTATACAGGTCACGGTCGCAAAGCTGACGGCGGTCTAGATGTGAGCGGGGGAGTAGTACTTCCACTCAATTATACGAAATACGGGATTGCAGACATGCGTTTGGTTGCCTGCTACACTTGGACGGGCGCGAGCCAATGGGCCGGGAATGTTTCCGTGAATGGTCAGCTCGAGACTTGGCGGGGAGTGATTACGATCTACAGTGGAACTCGTGTTGTCCAGCCAGGCTCGAAGCGGTAAATGATTTGCGCCGAGGACGACTCCAGAATGCTACCCACTAGACAGCGAGCCTTGGTCAAGTTCATGTGGGCATCAGACGTTGTCTTAATGCTCGTGCTTCTCGTTTCCAGTGTTGTAGTTGACATGAACGGCGAGTATCCATTTCTCCCTTCATGCGCTTCAGGCCCGTTCACGCTTTCTCTGCTGGGCGCGGGAATTGCAGTCAGTGTGTGCCTGATGGCAATGGATGAACGTCGACGCTTTCTGGGTGGAGTGTTTCTCCTTCTATTCGTCTTGGCCGCCGTGCCCCTGCTACGTTGAGAACCGACATTTTCGAGGGAAGGAAATGGGATAGGGGGAAGCATCTGGGGTCAGAGCGCCGTTAGGCGTTTAGCGTGCCCGCCCGGACCGAAACGACATATGTGAGTCGCTCTTGACCCGCCGGTCACCGGGCGATAGGCACACTCGGCATGGCCCGTCCCTTGCGGATCGAATTCGCCGATGCCTTGTATCACGTCATGTCCCGCGGCAACGACCGCCGGCCTATCG